>WNFO01000928.1_pt1 | contig 22280 bp, 18 predicted proteins | sample 5400251 | NCBI WGS metagenome assembly WNFO01 (sample SAMN13153354, study PRJNA577476) | soil metagenome | isolation source: 100 cm saprolite under Madrone tree | place: USA:California | collected 2016-06-14
TGTTTGCCGTCCCGCTCGAACGCGTCATTCGTTTGCACGCATCGTCCGGCACTACCGGGCAGCCGACGGTCGTCGGTTACACGCGCAATGACATTGATACGTGGGCGAGACTCGTGGCCCGGTCCATCCGTGCTGCCGGCGGCAAGCCTGGGGACGTCGTGCACGTGGCGTACGGTTACGGACTGTTCACCGGCGGCTTGGGCGCGCACTACGGGGCGGAGCGGCTGGGGTGCACAGTCGTGCCCATGTCAGGGGGCCAGACCGAGAGGCAAGCGCAGCTCATCTGCGACTTCCGACCCGACATCATCATGGTCACGCCTTCCTACATGCTCGCGATCGCCGACGCGCTTGAGCGGCAGCGTGTCGACCCGCGGACAACCTCCCTGAGGTTAGGCATCTTCGGTGCCGAACCGTGGACCGAGGCGCTGCGAGCTGAGATCGAGTCGAAGCTCGACATCGACGCGCTCGATATCTATGGACTCTCGGAAGTCATGGGTCCTGGGGTTGCCCAAGAATGTATTGAGACCAAGGACGGATGCGTTATTTGGGAGGATCATTTCTATCCTGAAATCATAGACCCGGCGACAGCTGAAGTGCTGCCGGACGGTGGCGAGGGCGAGCTAATACTCACTTCGCTTTCCAAGGAGGCACTACCCGTCATCCGCTACCGAACGCGGGATCTGACCACTCTGTTACCGCCGACCGCGAGATCAATGCGCCGGATCAGCCGGATCTCTGGGCGCTCGGACGACATGCTGATAGTTCGGGGAGTAAATGTGTTTCCGAGTCAGGTCGAAGAGTTGGTCCTTAAGACCCCCGGCCTCGCGCCGCATTACCAAATCGAGCTGACACGCGAGGGACGAATGGACCACCTCACGGTGCACGTTGAAACCGTGCCAGACTGGTCCAGGGCGTCCAGCGATCTGGCGCGCATCGAAGCCACGCTGACGAACCACCTCAAGTCTTACATTGGCGTGAGCGCGGAGGTCCGGGTTCACGAGGCGTTCAGCATCGAGCGTTCAACGGGGAAGGCGAAACGGGTCATCGATATGAGGGCGCCGGGCGATGCCTAACGCCTTTGGGGCGGTCGTCTGCAGGAGCCGGCTCACGATGGGTTGCCACACGCCGAGGCGTTTCCCTTATACGACCCCGCCGGAACTGCGCGGGGCGGGCGGTAGGCTGTATCCGGTCGTGATCGTGGGGGCAGGCCCTGTGGGCCTGGCTGCCGCAATCGATCTGGCGCAGCACGGAATCCATTGCATCGTACTGGATGACAACGATGTGGTTTCGATTGGCAGCCGCGCGATCTGCTGGTCGAAGCGCACGCTCGAAATTTTCGACCGACTCGGCGTCGGTGAGCGCATGTTGGCCAAGGGCGTTACCTAACTCCTAGGCACTCACAGGAGCACATAGCAGCGCACGAGGCACTGTCATCGCAGGATGTCAAATCAAGGAGTTATGCGGAGGGCCGCAGTGTCGCTACGAGTGGCTCAGAGTAGGGTGCACGACTTTTACTGCGACGGTCCGCCAGCCGCCTTGCGGTGAAATTCGCTTGAAGCTCGGGGGCTGCGACCCAGACCCGACGTTACTAGGCCCCGAATGCCTTTCTGCCGCCATGGGCACCTGAGGAATTAATTTGAAGCAGTAAAGGCAAGTCGTCGAGGGTAACCAGCGATCTATCTGCTGAGTAGGCGTAGGAGCGTCTGATAGGCGGCGAGCATCAATCCGAAAGCCATTGAAGTGCCGAGCACCAGGAGGAAGGGGAAATGCGGCGGCCCGGCGAACGTCCAGAAGATACTTCGCCCATTTCTCAAGCGCCTCCCGCTTCTCATCGAGGTACTCGTGGACGTCGTAGGTGGCCTCAATGCGCTCGCGGGCGTGATTGAGAACTCGCTCCGCTTATATCGACCTTGACACCCAGCCTTGCGAGGCCGGTTCGTCCAGTGCGACGCAAGTCGTGCGGGGTGAAAGCCGCGACCCCATGCTTCTTGAACCGCTTGAGGCATCGTGCAACGCTGCGCGTGATGTACTTCGGATCGGCCGGCGCAGACCTATCCGCATTCGGGAGCACATACCGCGAGCCATCGGCCATCACTTTGAGCTTCTGGAGCTCCCCGATCGCCCAATCGGACAATGGAAGTACGTGCCCTTTGCCGGTTTTCTCGTGCTCGTCGGGGATAGCCCAAGTCTTCTCGGTGAAGTCGAACTCGCGCCACTCAGCAAGGGCGAGTTCGCTGCGACGCTGCAGGGTGAGCAGCAGAATCCGGAGCACGTGCGGGAGGCGCTGGAAGCGGCAGGCGTCGTCCAAGTTCATAAGGAAGGCCTGCAACTCCTCCTCCGAGAATACTCGCGTCCGCGGTTTCTCCCTGCCTCCTGGGCGGTATAACAGTTGCACGGGCGTAGTCTCGACGATCGAACGATGAATGCCGAAGCGAAACATCTGCGATATCAGACCCGCCACGCGGTTCGCCATGACCGGGGCTCGATCGGCGATTTCACCGAGCAGCTCGATCACCTCGCGGGGCTTAATCGTGCGCGCGTCGCGGCTTCCCCAGTGCGGCAGTACATCCGCATTCAGAATCCGCTGCACGTAGTCCGGGTTATTTCCGGCACGCAGCAATCGATTCACCCTCTGTGCCCTGTGCCGCAAGTCCTTTCGAGAGGCCTGTCTCGATGTGCGCGAATTGCCGTGTCGAGAGAAGTTTCGGTCACCCTAGGGCCTTTGGGGGCGGAGGTATCCGAGTCTGCGCCGCCTCCCTGCCCGGTGAGAGTCACTCGCCTTTGGAGTTTGGGATTCCAATTCTGTGACGGCATGCGGTTAGCTGGCCGGTCGAGCCGCGCTGCTTGTGATGGGTGTAACCTCGCGTCTTATCCGCCGAGCATTGGCTTTCTCGGCAACGCGGAGATCATACAAAGTCTGCAGGTTCAGCCAGGACTGCGCATCACCACCGAAGTAGCGCGCAAGCCGCATGGCCGTGTCCGCGGTAACGCCACGGCGCTCGCGCACAATGTCGTTAATGCGCGGCGTGGGCACATGGAGAGCCTTAGCAAGTGCGTTCGCGCTAAGGCCGGCAGGGCGAAGGAAGTCCTCGCGCAACACCTCACCCGGATGAACCGGGCGCATGCCATTCTTGAAACTCATTGCAGTCACGGCCTCAATGATAGTCGACGATCTCCACATCCTCGGCTCCAGCAACAGTCCAGCGAAAACATAGTCGCCATTGATCGTTAATGCGGATGCTGTGCTGACCTTCTCGATCACCTTTCAGGGCCTCAAGCCGATTACCGGGCGGCGAGCGCAGAAAATCCAGCGTCGCCGCCGCCTCGAGCTGAGTCAGCTTACGGGTCGCGACCTTAAGGATCGACCCGAAGCGCGCCGATTTCCCCGTTTCAAAGAGCCTGCGGGTATCGTCGCACTTGAAGCTCTTTATCACCCAGGAAGTGTATAACGCTTAACGGTAAGCGTCAAAGTAGCGATATGGGGTGCAAGGGGTCCCGAGTTCAAATCTCGGCGCTCCGACCAGTCTTTCAGGCGTGCAAAAAATAGCGTGTGGACACCCTCATGGACACCTGATGAATTGGAGCGACGTTGTGGGGTCATCCTCCTTTCCCTTCCGGGATCCCGGCAGGCGATCCATTCAGACTTCGAAGTAGCGCGGCCGGTCGAGATCGAGCAGCAGCCCTGCCTGCTTCGGCTGCCACCCCAGCTGTCTGCGTGTCTGCTGACTGGAGGCCTCGATATCCATTGCCGCGAAGTGCGCGAACCAGCCAAAGTGCGTGGCTGCCTCCTCAGCGTTCTTGCTGACGACCGGCACGTTCAGTCGGCGACCGATCACACCCGCGATGTCCCGAAACAGTACGCGTTCTTCAGCAACTGCGTGATACCTGGCCCCCGGCGCACCCTTTTCGAGGACGAGCCTGTAGAGGTGAGCGGCGTCGAGCCTGTGCACAGCGGGCCAAAGGTTTCGCCCTTCATCCTCATACACGGAAGCGCCCTTATCCCGTGCGATGCGAATCAGGATAGGGACAAAACCGTGATCGCCGTCACCATGGACCGATGGTGGAAGACGCACGACCGATACTCGCACGCCTCGCGCTGCCACCGCTGCCGCTGCCTCTTCCGAAGCGGCCCGCGGATGCGCAGAGGGTCCGGACGCCGACGCAGTCTCTTCAGTCGCCAGGCGACCTCGCGGAAGAATCCCGATCGCGGACGTAACAAGCAACGGGCGCTCGGAGCCTTCGAGCGCAGCGCCGAGAATCTCGATGACGCGCCTGTCTGTGTCGCAGTTGGCCTGGAATTTCGAGAAGTCATGATTGAACGCCGTGTGAATGACACCGTCCGCCATCTGGGCTCCAGCGCGCAGACTCTCCAGGTCTTCGAGATCACCCCGATGGACCCGGGCGCCTCCGGTGACAAGGGACTTGGCAGCTGCATCGGAGCGCGCAAAACCCAGCACCTGATGTCCTGAGCCAATGAGTTCTTGAACTACCGCCGAGCCCACAAATCCAGTGGCACCGGTTACAAATACGCGCATGGCCGTTCATCCTTTTCGCTTGTGCAACCTGAACACCGTTCGTCGCGCAGGGTCAATCATCGATTGTTGTTGGCAGAGAAGACCTCGTCATACTTGCCGCTCTGTTCTGCCGATCTGAGTACCTTCACGCGCTCGACGAGAATCTCGCTTCCAATACGGGTCCGGTCACCGAGGATCTGCATTACCTCGGCGATGTAATCCGCCAAGGGCATCGCATGAGGGTCGGTTGCCTGCTGGGCCCCGCTGAGTTCCGTTTGCACGTACGGCGGGGCGAGCTCAAGTACCTCCACCGACGTATTCCGGAGCTGAAACCGGAGCGATTGCAGCCAGGAATGCAGAAAGGCCTTACTGGCGCAGTAGGTCGGGAAGGGCGCAAAGGGAACAAATGCCAGACCCGAGGTTGTCGTGATTATGGTCGACTCTGGCTGTCGCCTGAGGGTCGGCAGGAGTGCCGCAGTGACGCGAAGCACGCTGACGATATTGGTATGGATGACGGAATGTGCCACGGAAACATCGATAGCGTTTGCCGTGAGATCTTCGGGCCGGGAGATTCCCGCATTGTTCACGAGCACGTTGAGCGACGGGAATCGCTTGCGAACATCGACCGCAAACGCTTCGATGGCGCTGGGATCTGCCACGTCGAGCTGCACGCCATGCATGCCGGGATGAGCCGCGACTATCTCGTCGAGTAGACGCTGCCGACGACCGGCGATGATGACCGTATTGCCGCGCTTATGAAGAGCCTCGGCGAGGCCGCGACCGATACCGCTCGTGCCGCCCGTGATGAGAGTGGTGTTGCCAGTGAGCTCCATGGATGCACTCGCTACGCGATGTCTTCGACGCCCCGTGAATCCGGTAGTCGCCTGTGGTGGTGTCCCTACGTTAGGCGATTGAGGCAGTCCGATCTATGCGATAGAGTCCACAATATCTTCGCGATCGTCCAGGAAGACTGTGGATCCGCTCTCAGAAGTCCTTTCGCTGCTGAAGCCGCGCAGCTACGTGTCGGCGGGCTTCGACGCGGGCGGAGAATGGTCGGTCCAATTCTCCAATCAGCATGAGCGCATCAAGTGCTACGCCGTGGTTTCCGGGGAATGTTGGCTGTCCGTGGAGGGCGTATCGGAAGCCGTGCGCCTTAGCAAGGGTGACTGCTTCGTACTGCCGAGCGGGCGGCCATTCCGCTTGGCCAGCAACCTCGCCTTGCCTGCGGTGGATGCGGGCACGATCTTTCCACCGGCGCGCGACGGGGGCATTGTCTCGCTCAACGGCGGCGGTGACTTCTTTCTGGTCGGCAGCCGCTTTGCCGTCAGCGGCGATCATGCAGGCATCCTGACCGGGATGCTGCCGCCCATCGTGCACATCCGAAGCGATTCGGACCAGGCTGCGCTTCGGTGGTCCGTGGAGCGGATGATGCAGGAACTCCACGAACGGCAACCCGGCGGCTCTCTGATCGCTCAGCACCTCGCCCACATGATGCTAATTCAAGCTCTGCGGCTACATCTATCGGAAGGGTCTAAGGGTGGCGCAGGATGGCTGTTCGGATTGGCGGACAAGCAGTTGAGCGCTGCGATCAGCGCGATCCATAAGGATCCATCACATCGCTGGACATTGCAGGGTCTCGCGGAGCGCGCCCTCATGTCGCGATCGGCTTTTGCCTTCAGATTCAAGGCGACGGTTGGCTCGTCACCTATGGAATACGTGACGCGCTGGCGAATGTTGCTGGCGGGGGACAGACTGGTAAATTCCAGCGATGGCCTATCCGTCATCGCGCTCTCGCTTGGCTACGAATCTGAAAGCGCCTTTAGCACGGCCTTCAAGAGGGTCATGGGCTGCTCACCGCGGCAATATAGTCGTGGCAAGCGTCCGCCGACTACGCCAAAGTCTGACGTGGCCGTCTCGTCAGGAAATCGGCGCACCGGGTCGGACCAATGATCACTCGGCTCCTGCAGATCTGCGGCGCGGCCTCGATAGTCATCATCCCGAAGGTTGCAGTCCGAATCGCTTGCCGACAAGTGAATCGACCGTACGAATATCCCGCTCAGGTCGTCGGTCAGAATCAGACGGCTCCGCCGACATGGCCGATCAATCGTTTGGGGCTTCGACGTGGCACAGTCCCGTCGCGGGCCTCACGGGGTAGTAGCGCAAAATGCTTCTTGAACGCGACCGTGAAATTTGTTGGCTCCTCATACCCCAAGCGAGCAGCGATGTCGCCAATTGCGAGCGTTGTCTCCTGAATAAGCTTGAGTGCGGCATGCATGCGCCGCTCGGTCTGATATTCGTGGATCGATACTCCGAAGCACTGCTTGAACCCGTAGTGTAACTTGTTACGACTCAGTTTCATGCGGCTCGCGAGTGTCCCAAGTGTCAAGCGCGAGGCGGGGTCGGCGTCGATTTGTTCACGGATCCGAATCAGGCGTGCGCGCTCCGGCGGGCTGATGCGGATCGACGCTCGCATATGTGTGCGTGCACTTCGCCAGTCATGGAACAGCATCCGCAGAAGTTCCAGCGATAAGGACCGTACTGTCAGGTCGTGCCAGCCGGGGCTGCAGCGGATGTTAAATAGCCGACTCGCTTGATTGAATGAGGTTTTCGACGCGGCGAAGTGGCCCATACCAGTCTCTTGTCGAGACCAGTACGTTAGAAGGACCGGCGGCAGTTCCTCGTCCGCAAGTCCGAGCGTTTGCGTCAAATAGTCCTGACTCAGGCTCAGCGAACAGTAGCGATACGCGGTGCCGCCACTAAAGCTCGCGGTCAGCAGTTCTCCGGGCGGCAGGATGATGAATGAACAACGGGTCGTCTCATCGCTGACTCGGCTCTCCCGGGCGGTGTAGCCGGCCTCCCCAGCGAAGGCCAGCCGAAGTCGCAGCGCGCAGCCCAGGCTGCTGGCCGTCAATCGCCAGTCCTGCGCCACCACGGCGTCGGTGATGTGAACGCAACAGCCCGGCTCGACTTCATGTATTTCCTCGTAGCCAGAACCGACCAGGCAGGTAATCGGTTGGTCCCGTCCGTGGGGCTGACGTCCGTAGACAACATGCTTGATCCCTCCGCTGATGGCGGGGTCAATGTGCTGGATAGCCTCGAGCTTGGACCACAGGTCGAGGTCGTCCGAGTTGATGAGAACGCGCTTTCCCACGAGTTGCGGAAGGTGCCCGACGCGACGTCCGTAGTGATTAATCAGCGGTAGCGCGGAGTGTAACCTCTTTTCCCCGCTGTGGCAGCGCTCCGCTACCCTGTTTGCGGTACGATTTCATCATTGCTGTACGTACCGATTACCGCTGCGAACGCAAGGACGGATACATTGCCGCGCAGGGGTGATGCGCCGAGAACTCGCCGGGGTTCTTCCGCGCAAGGGGTACAACGCGATGAGCGTACGCGCGGACGTGCACGGTCTTATCAGCAGCCACAAGCCCGGCGAAAACCTCGCGCGCCCGTTCTATGTCGATGAGGGTATTTTTGCTCACGAAGCGACTTCATTCCTCGCCGCGCAGTGGCTGCTGGTGGGCCATACCTCGCAGATTCCGGCGCCAGGCGATTTCCTCACTATTGAGGCAATTGGAGGCGCCTTGATCGTGGTGCGCGCCGGCGACGGCGCCGTCAATGCCTTTCACAACGTGTGCCGCCACCGCGGTGCGCGCATATGCGAGGCACAGCGCGGACATACCGCGCTCCTCCGGTGTCGTTATCACGGCTGGACCTACAAGCTATCCGGGGAACTCGCTGCCTGGCGCCATATGCCCGATGGCCTGGATCGAAGCCTTTATAGCCTGCGGCCATGTGGTGTCACGGTCTTCGAGGGGCTCATCCTTGTGAGCTTCGATGTGGGGAAGGCCCCGGATGTGGCTGCGCTACTGAGCCCAGTACAGCCATATTGGCAGCGGTATGACCTTGCGCGCTGCAAAGTTGCCGCCGAACGAACCTACCACATTGGCGGAAATTGGAAGCTGTGCATCGAGAACAACCTCGAGTGCTATCACTGCCTACCCAACCACCCTGAGTACAACGCGGTGAACGCGTTCGTGCGCGCAGACGAGCGAGTCTCGGAAGCTGCAGTTGAAGGGTTCGCGACTTACCTTCAGGGTTGGGAATGCCAGATGCGCACACGGGGCTTGACCACTGGGCGCAGCAAGATGGCGACCGTAGGTGGGCAGTTATGCCGCGCTGGCACCGGGCCGCTCGCTCCCGGAAAGCAGACAGCCTCGCGCGATGGCCGACCCGTGGCGCCATTACTGGGTCAGGTGGACCGGTACGACGAGAGCGTCACTTCCGGCTGCATAGGATTCCTGTCCTATCTCATGGCTACGTGCGATTACGCACTCGCGGTGAGTTACCTGCCGATAAATGCGCTTACGACGCAGGTCGTGATGCGGTGGCTGGTTCGCGAGGATGCAGTTGCCGGCAAGGATTACGATGTCGCCGAGCTGTGCTTTGTATGGGATGAGACGACAAAGCAGGACAAGGATCTCATCGAGCTCAACGCCGCAGGGGTGAGGAGCACTGGGTATGTACCTGGTCCTTACTCAAAGCTCGAAAGCCTGGCGGTCGACTTCATCGATCGGTATCTCGGCCTGATGTCAGCCGCCCAATGACGCGGGCCGTGTTCAATGGCTGCGCGGTGTATGCGTTGCTACTGCTGTGTTTGGCCAACATTGCCAATTACGGGCAACGAATGGTGGTTTCGATTTTGCTGCCCGCCATCAAGACGGACGTCGCGCTTACCGACGCACAGCTGGGATTACTCATGGGCGGCGGCTTTGCCATTTTCTATGCCATTGCCGGGGTGCCTCTCGCGCGCTTCGCCGACCGACACGGGCGCGTGCGGTGGCTTTCGACGGCCATCATTTTCTGGAGCGCGGCGAGCGGGCTGTTCGCAATGGCACGCACCTTCATCGAGATGCTGGCCGCGCGTGTGGCACTGGGTACCGGTCAATCGATGTGCATACCAACTTCGCACTCGCTTCTCGGGGACTATGTGTAGGCCGAGAAGCGGCCGTTCGCGCTTGGTGTGCACTCGGCCGGGGGAGTTTTAGGGGCGACCCTTGCGATGCTGCTTGGCGGGTACCTCGGGCCCCGAATCGGATGGCGTGCGGTGTTGGGCTGGTTCGCGCTGGCAGGGATGGCGCTTGCCGCGGTCATTTGGCTTACGCTGCGCGAGCCTATGGCTGCCCGAGCTCCCGTTGACTCGGGCTACGTGCCATTGCGACGTGTCATCCCGCGCCTCGTCGCGTTGCGCTCATACGTTCTGGTGCTCATTGCGGCGTGCTTTGCGATGCTGGTCGAGTACGGTCTTAATCAGTGGCTGCCGTCGTACTACGTGCGGCAGTTCGCACTCCCGGTTGAGGATGTCGGTTATCGCTACGGTGTTGCAATCGCTGTTGGCGGGGTTCCCGGCAGCGTTTTCGGCGGCATGTGGGTCACGTCGCTCGCGCGGCGGGACGCGCGGTGGCTCGTGTGGTTCCCAGCCATCATGTACGTGGCGGCCATTCCCACCGGCCTGTGCATGCTACTCGCATCGAGCGCGAGCGTCGCTCTGGTACTGAATGCTTGCTACGCCTTCGCGATCTTCAGCACCAACGGTGCCCTGTGGGGGGCGTGCTTCGTGCATGTACCGGCGGAGCTGCGCGCCACGACGAGCGCCCTTACGCTACTGGTAGCCGGAATCGCCGGTCTGGCGGTCGGCCCGGTTGTCGTCGGTCTCTTAAGCGACGCGCTAACGGCGCGCCTCGGGCAGCAATCACTCCAGATTTCGCTAGTGGCGGTGGAATGTCTAGCGATCCTGGTTGTCGTGCCGCTGCTCCTCGCAGGGCCGTTTGTCGCCCGCGAGGGACGTGCGCGCGTCGGATTCGCGCTGCCGGTCCATTCCTCCGGCTCATGAAAGAGTTCCCCAGAGTTCCCCAAAATATGAAGCGACGCTCGAATATTCCTCGAAGCCTTGGCATGCAAAGCTCTATCTCGCGGCGCGACTTCGTAAATGGAGTACTGGTCGGCTCGGGCGCCGCGTTACTTGGGGCATCCGGGAGTCTCGCAAGCACCTCGGTGAGCGCAGCGGGTCCGTTTGGTCCCTCCGGATCCGCATGGACGGGGTACGGCGGCATTGGCGACTATCAGTGGTCGAACGGCAATACGGAGAAAGTCCGGGACGCGGCGCATGGGATTCGCGACCACCTATATCCCGAACTCGACCCCGGGCATTCGGTAGAGACCCACGACCTCGTGATCGTGGGCGGTGGATTCTCGGGGCTATCGGTTGCGTACGAGTTCCACAAGCACAAAAAGCGAAACCAGACCTGCCTGCTCCTGGAGAACCACCCTGTCCTGGGCGGGGAGGCCAAGCAGAACGACTTTGAGGTAGACGGCATCCATCTCACCGGACCTCAAGGGTCAAACGCGGGTCTGATACCGGACAAGGAGTACACCGGCGGAGGCGGGCGCTATCAGGTCTACGTTGACTACTACCACGAGCTCGGACTGCCACTGGAATATCCTCTCGAGCCCCTAGGAAGGGGCGCGCAGAAGTATCGCCTACCCACCGAGCACTTTGACCCGATGATCGTGGAGGCCGCCTACGACGTCGGCTACTACTTTCCTAAGACAGGCTGGGTTCGAAATCCGATCGCCACGAAGTTCGCCAACACTCCTTGGCCGCAGCCCGTGCAACGGCAGATGGATGACTTCGCCAACAACCGGCGCGAACTCGTTTCCCAGAAGCCGGACGTAGACCGGTGGCTGGACTCAATCACCTACTACGAGCTCCTCGACCAGCTCGGATACGGCAGCGAGGTAAAGAAATACATCGATCCGTTGTTGTGCGTCGGTAACTTCGGCGTCTGCGGTAATGCAATCTCCGCGCTGGCCGCGAAACGGCTCACTTTGCCGGGAACCATTCCCGTTGCCGCGCAGAACCGCTTTGTCGACATCAGCGTTGTGTCTTTCCCGGGAGGCAACAGCGGCATCTATCGGCGCATGCTGCTCGAGATTCTGCCGCACGCATTAAGCGGAGATACCGCGCTCGAGGCGGCGCTTTCGGGTCGATTCAACTTTGCGGCGCTTGACGCAGACGGGGCGCCAGTGCGGTTCCGCACGGGGGCGACCGCGGTTCACGTGAGGCATAAAGGTGCTCCGCAGAGCGCTGATGCGGTCTTAGTGCAGTACGTCAAGGAAGGGCAGACCAGATGGGTGCGCGCCAAGGCCGTCGTAATGGCCTCCGGAGGGTGGGTCAATAGAAACATCATGAGCGATCTTGGGCCGGCACACCGTGCAGCGTATTCCAGCTTCAAGTACGGGCCGGTGATGACGGCGAACGTCGCAGTCCGCAACTGGCGCTTCTTCGACCGGTTGGGATTCCCGGTGGCGCGATGGTTCTCCGGTCTTGGCTGGCACGTGTGCGTGCGCCGCAACCTGACCCTCGCGAAGAATCCTCGACCCCTCACCCCGGACAGTCCGGTCGTCCTAACGTTCTACATCCCGTTCATGAATCCGGATGTGCCGCCCGAAATGCAGGGGCCGGTCGCACGCGGTCGCCTACTCAGTACGTCGTACTCGGATTTCGAGCGGCAGCTGCGTGAGCAGATGACCGAGATGTTCGGGAGCGCCGGGTTCGACGCGCGGCGCGATATCGCCGCGATCGTCCTGAACCGCTGGGGACACGCATACATGGCTCCCATGCCCGGGTTCTTCTTTGGCACCGCAGGCGCCTCCCCGCCTCACGAACAGCTGCGCGTGCCCCATGGACGCATCGTGTTCGCTCATTCCGAGTTGCAGGGAAATATGAACATGGCCCACGCGATGCTCGAGGGCAAGCGCGGCGCCGGCCAGGCGCTGGCAATGCTGACATGACCAGCGGCGTACCAACAGATGCGCGTGCGAATGAGAGCCATGCGCCCGGCGCAATTCGTTACACCATACCAGTGAGTTTTCGGATGCGAATCAATCTGACCGTGCTGGGGCCCGGCATTGCATTGCTTCTGTGTGGCCCCGTATGCAAAGCCGACAGCCTCGAGGAGGTTGTGGTGACCGCGCAGCGGCGGTCCGAGAAGCTGCAGGATGTCGCGGCCGCGGTGACCGCGATCAGCGGTCAGTCGCTCGAAGAGATGCACCTGCAGGGTACGGCGGACTTGGCACAGCGAGTGCCGAGCCTGTCCTTTGGTACCCTGAGTCCCGGCGAGTCGACGTTAACGATCCGCGGACTGGGTACCTCATACGGCCTTACGCCCGCGGTGTCCTACTACCTGAACGAGACGCCGCTCGACGTGCGCACCGATGGGTACACCGGCGCCCCCGACATCGACTTCTTCGATGTCGACCGGGTCGAGGTGCTGCGCGGCCCACAGGGCACATTGTACGGTGCAAGCTCCATGGGCGGCGCCCTGCGGGTCCTTACGACTCAACCAGACTTCGCCGACTTTGCAGTGAAAACCGAACTGGGAGGATCGGAAATGCAAGGGGGCGGACTGGGCTACGTCGCGAAGTCTGCCGTGAACCTGCCGGTTTCCTCGACGTTCGCGATTCGCGTCGTGGGCTCTTTCGAGCACGTACCAGGCTACATCGATCGGGTCAGTCCGGGGAACTTCAACGACTCGGCGCCGAACGACCCGTTAAGCGCGCGCCGCGTTAATGACGTGGATATCAAAGGCGGGCGAATCATAGCGACCTGGAGGCCCAGCGATGAGCTGACAGTGACGCCGAGCGTGCTCTTTTCAGAGGTGACCGCGGCCAGCAAGTCCGAGTATTACAGCAACCTGCCCGGGGTCACGACCGCGGGTTACAGCCCATCGCCCCAGAACAGCCGCCTTACCGTCGGGAACCTAGCCGTGACCTATCACTTCGGCTTCGCGAGCCTGTTGTCCTCGACGTCAGTGCTCTCGCGCGATGTCGACACGTGGAGCGATTTCTCTCTGTTTTGGGCAAACCTCGCGCCGGCGTTTGGTGTGCCGTATCCACCGAACACCCCGGGGACCGACCAGGTGACGTCCACGAATGCCGGGTTCGTGCAGGAGCTACGCCTGACTTCGCCGACCGCACAGCGACTGCGCTGGGTCGCAGGCGCGTACTTCAGCCGCTACCGCCAACACACGGATGAGTTCACGGACAGCGCAGCTTTTGCGGACGAGATCGGGCAGACGGACAACCCGAACCTCTACAGCTTTGATCAGGCCGTGATCGATCAGGAGGCGGCGGTGTTCGCCGACCTGACCTATGTGATCGTGCCGCGGGTCGAGTTCACGGTCGGTGACCGATACTACGAGCTGCGCGACAGCCTTGAGAACGTTCAGTCCGGTGCTCTGGCCGCGCCCAGTCAACCGTTGGTCCATGCGCGGGCGAGCGGCAACAGCCCGCGATTCGTGCTGAGCTACCACCCGGTAGTCGATTCGACGCTCTATGCGACCGCATCGCGCGGCTATCGGCCGGGCGGTCCGAATGTGGGGCTGCCGACCAACATCGGCTGCAGTCTCAACAATGCCTACTCGCCGCTGTACGAGCCGGACTCGGTATGGAACTACGAACTCGGCGCCAAGGCTGACTTGTGGGAGCGACGGCTGTCGCTAGATGTGGCGGTTTACCGTATCGACTGGAAAAACGTGCAGCAGGCGGTCACCGACCCCGGCTGCGGATATCTGTTCGTCGCCAACGTCGGCTCGGCTCGCAGCAAGGGGGTAGAGGCCGAGATCAGCCTGAAGCCGAGCGACTCGCTGCGGCTCTCGCTCAGCGGGTCATACACGGATGCAACCTTCGAGTCGATTGCCGCCCCGTTCCAGGGAGCGACCGCTGTCGGCGCCGGCGACCCGGTGCCGGACGTGCCGAAGGAGAAGTGGGCCGTCGAGGCGGAGTACACGCACTCGCTAGGCACCAATCTTGGGTTCGCCCGAGTCGATTGGACGCATCAGGGTGACGTTCCTACAGGCTTTACGTACAGCCAGGAGCGGCCGGCATATAGCGAGCTCGACGCGGCGATTGGGTTCCGGCGCGGACATTGGGAGGCTTCTCTTTACGGGCACAACCTTACGAACTCAAACGGTATCGTGAGCATCCAGGAGGGGACGCCGTACAGCTACGGCAACATCTTCAGAACACAGATATCGATCCCCCCGCGTACCATCGGCGTGGACGTAAATCTGCATTTCTGACATGGGCCGCGCCCCCAGGAAATCCTCCACGCCGCGCTCACACGGCTACGTGCAGGGCGCAGGCGTGCGTCTCTGGTTCCGCGCGTTCGGGCGCGGCAAGCCCCTGCTGCTCCTGCATGGGGGTCCGGGCGCGGATCACACAGACTTCTTGCCCTACTTGGTCCCGCTCGCGCGTCGCTTCCGGCTGATCCTTCTCGATCAACGTGGCTGCGGCCGGTCCGAGCGACTCAGCAATCGGCGTCAGTACCGTCTGGACCTTATGGTTCGAGACCTCGAGGCGCTGCGTAGGCACCTGCGCATCGGGAAATGGAACGTGCTCGGGCACTCTTTCGGCGGGATACTCGCGCAGGCGTACGCCGTGCGACATCCACAGCGAGTAAGCGCACTCGTTCTGGCCGGGACGGCATCCAGCGCCCGCTCAGTGGACGCGGACTTTCGGCGTATACGGCGCCGGCAGCCAGCCCGTGTTCGAGTGCGCCTCGGTGAGTTCGAACGACGCGGAATATTTCTGCCGGGCGGTGGTTATGCGCGGGACTATGCTGCGCTGTCAGCCAGGATTCTCACATCCTACATGTACGCCGGCGCGGTTCCGAAGACCCCTGTGCCGCCGATTGCAACGGACATACTGCGTGAGATGTGGTCCGACCGGACGGAGTTCCGCATCACGGGGAACCTTAAGGGGTTTGACTTCACGAGCGCGCTTCGACGATTTAAGGCGCCGGTACTTGTGGTGGCAGGGGATCGAGATATCGTGTCGCCAGCCACACTGGAACTCACCCGCGCGTCTTGCCGACGAGCGACGCTTATTATTATTGCCACGTGTGCGCACATGATGTTTGTCGACCAGACACGGTTCTTCAACGGGCTCGTCGAAGACTTTCTTACGCAGTGTACCGACGCGGCACGCGGACGTCGGAGGAGATCGTCATGAGCATTGAAGCCGGAGAGTACCGCGAGCGCTGGACACGCGTGTGGAAGTCGATGCAGACCAAGGGGTATGAATGGCTCGCCGTATGGCAGCGCGGAGCTGGCGCATATGACCGCGTTGGCGACGTCTTCTGGCTCAGCCACTTTGTGATGAACGGCTCGGGCCAGGATCCCGCGAGCGAGGAGATCGGGGCGCCCTACACCTTCAGCGCACTCCTCATGCGACGGGGCGCGGAGCCGGAGCTGCACATCGGGCTCCCGGAGCAGGACCTGGACCTCAGTAGCGTTGTCTGTGGCCGCGTCGTGAGCCACCCGCAGAACTTGATGCGCGGGCTGGCCGATCACTTGGTCGCGAACGGCGTCGAGGGTCGCGTAGCACTGGTCGGTGACGACGTGCTGCCGGGGATGTACGACCGGCAACTGCGTCGCGCGACACCCCAGATCGAGTGGTGTTCTGAGGAGACGTTGTTGCTCGAGGCCCAGCGCATCAAAAGCCCGGCGGAGCTGGACGTGTTCCGACAAGCGGGGACGCTTGTGACAGACGCGCTGACAGCGCTCGTCGAGGCGCTCCGCGCGGGTACAAGCAACGCGGAGGCAGCTGCCCGCGCTGCGGGCGTCCTGGTGCGCGCCGGCGGCGGATATCACCGACTGGACATTCATCACGGCGCGGTCGCCGAGCGTTGCATCGTCAGTCCGAGCTTGTATGGCTATGACATCACCGTGCCGCGGCGCGGTGACTTGGCCCGGGTGTGGATCATGGGGCCGATCCTGGAGGGGTATTGGCTAGACCCGGGACGCACCGTGACCTGCGGGGCATCCCCCACCCCCGAGCAGCGCAAGCTACTTGTGGGAGCGGCCGAAATTGTCGACGGCGTTGTCGACGCCATGAAGCCAGGCGTCACGCCGCGCGAGCTTGGGGCCCGGGGGACGGAACTCGCCCGGCGTCACGGTTACTTCGACCACCCGCAACTGCGCATTCCAATCCTCGGTCATGGACTGAGTACGAATTTCATCCCCTATACGATTCCAATAGGGGAGGGCGAACCCGATCCAGCCGGCAAGCTGCAGTACCACGTGCCGCTCGAAGCCGGCATGGTGATGGCGAGCGAAGTGTTCCTCACGCATCCGGGAGTGGGGAGCGCCGGGTTCGAGCAGAACGTAATTGTCACGCCGGGCGGATGCGAACTCCTTACGCGGACGCCGATGCTGTACGAATGAGTCTGGCCCGATCGCGTGCCTTCGATGCTGCGGGGCGCATGGCCTATGTCAATGCGCTCTTCATCGTCGGGAGCTTGGGCACGCTGATCACACCAGCGGTCCTTGAGTCCTGGTCGCGCTTGAACTGGGGTGCGGAACGCCTGGGACTGGTCGCGGGCATCGAGCTTGCATGCTTGGGGTTGGGCTCGCTCTCGGGATTGTATTGGCAACGGTACTGGAGTTGGCGCATCGTCACCGTGGCTTCTCTCGTGGCCGGCGTGGCGGGTAACGCGGCGTGCTTGGGAACGGACTCCTTCCTTCTCGTGTGTGCCGCCCGGGCCCTGGTAGGTAGCGCCGGCGGCTGCTTGTGCGGCGTGTACTCGGCATTTGCCGCCAACATTGCAAATCCGGTGCGAATGATTGCCATCACGACGTTTGTGCAGATCGCGCTTGAAGCGGTCTTCATCTTTTTCGCGCCAACCCTCGACCACGTGAGGCCTGGGGGGCTGTTCATGCTGATGGCACTGCTCTTCGGGCTTCTTATACCCCTAATCCGATTGGTTCCGCCCAGTTGGCCGGATGCGCGCTCGGCGGACACCGGCACCGTTCGACACGAGCGCTCTTGGCGCGGCTACCCGATCCTGCTGGGCTTCGCCCCGTTTATCGTGGTGCAGACGGGTGTGTATACCTTCCTCGGCCAGTTTGGCGAGGCGGCCGCGGGACTCTCGGGCGATGAGTCGCTGCGCATCGTGGGGATCTCGGTGATCTTCAGTGCACTGGGATCCATCCTTGCCTACGTGCTGGACGGCAAGACGGCGCTTCGTGGCGCCAGCGGGACCGCAATCGCGGTGATCGGCATCACACTTATTGCGGCACTGCGCCCGGGCGCCTCTTCGGGTCGGTTTCTGCTGAGCATCTCCATCCTTCAGATCGCGTGGATATTTCTGAACTGCACGCTCTACGCGGCGCTGATCGAAGCTAACAATCTGCTGGTGCCGGCCGCTACCACCTTCTCGTGCCTCGGAGCGGCTTTCGGGGCCACCGCGATGGGGTTCGTATTCGAACGCGGTGGCCTTGCCGGTTCGCTTGTGCTGGCAATGGTCGCGCTGGGCATCACAGCGGCAATCACAGTCCCCTTCATGCAGCCCACGCCAGAGCGCTCAAGCTAGAAGTGATTCGGCGGCCTGACGCAGCCGGGGTTCGCGCGCTTCCCTGCATCTCAAAGCGCTCCTGCCTCGTCCGGCTCACAACCTCCCTTCGCTAATTTTCATTCGCTTGAGGGAAATGCAGCACATCGCGCCGACCGCGCCACCCGCGGTACTATGATGCCCATCGTTCCATCGGACCACGGCGCTCGCGCACAATGTCGTTGATGCGCGGCGTGGGCACGTGCAGAGCCTTAGCAAGCGCGTTTGCGCTCAAGCCTGTAGGGCGAAGGAAGTCCTCGCGCAACACCTCACCCGGATGAACCGGGCGCATCCGCTCTTGAAACTCATAGCAGTCACGGCCTCAATGATAGTCGATGATCTCCACATCCTCGGCGCCAGCGGCAGTCCAGCGAAAACAGAGTCGCCATTGATCGTTTATGCGAATGCTGTGCTGACCCTCTCGATCACCCTTCAGGGCTTCAAGTCGATTACCGGGCGGCGACCGCAGAAAATCCAGCGTCGCTGCACAATCCAGCAAAACTCGCTCTGGCCCCAGGCTGCTACCGCTACCGTTGCTACCAGCTGCTACAACTCAAGTGATGCAAGCTACGCCAGTCATCCAGCCTTGCAGGCTCGAGCTTGCTGATGGACCGAGCACATCGGCCGGCGGTGCATCTCGATTGAAGTTGTCGGATTTTCCTGTGAAGCCCATCACGAACTGAGGAGCCTTTGCGACATGATGTTAAATTGACCTTGGCAAATGCCCTGAATTCCGAAAACTGCACTTCATGTCTAGTGCACTCCCGACCGACTTACCGCTCCCACTCCTCGAGCGCCTCCGCGCAGAGGGTGTCGCCACGCTTGAAGGCTGGCTCGCCCTTGGCCGGCGCCGTCGGCAAATCTTCGGCGTGACGCGCGCCGCGGTCGCGCAGCTCGATGCCCTAGCGAAGGCGGCACTGAGATCCAAACCCTAAGCTCGTTCGGGCTTCCCCTGTTCATGCCCGTGGCTACCGCCTTACTGAGTTCTACGACTTGTAGCCACCCTGACTAGGGGCCGATGATGGTGGCCTATGACGTCGCCCGCTTACGTGATCGATGGCCATCGAGTCGAGCTTGTGCAGTCGGCTGACGGCGATCGATGGGTATGCGACTGCACCGAATATCAGTCTCGTGACTCGACCCTTGGCCCCGGCTGCTCACACGCCTGGGATGCGTGGCTCTTTTCGTTCACCGAACGTCTGCTGCGTTCCGCTGGAACTTCCGCGCCGGATTCCGTGCAGTAGGATCATCCGAGATTCCGCCAACCTCTGGGCGAGCCCCGCCGTATGTCTGCGCTATTCGGGTCTCAACGGATTGGCGCAGAAGTATCGTCGCGCGGAATAGCAGCGGCTCCCGAAATCAACTCACCAGTGCCGTTCCGATAACGGACCTTCCCCGGCCACTGGGATTCGAGCGCTGCAACGAAGTCGCGCGCGAGCGGTTGCCAGCCAGGGGCATCCCGCAAGTAGAAAACTCCAAGCGGTACTCCCCTCCCGGCCATGAGGGGCCCGTATTGTTGCGAGGCGCATCGCTGCTCGTCCGCGGTGATTACTACCCCGTCGTCCGTGCAGGAGCTGAGGCGAAGGCCCGACCGACCGACGCGCCGATTGCTGCTGCCGCTCACTCTGTTGCGTCGTCGCACGCTACGCGGCATTGGGCGGTGGTGCTGGCAATTATCCTGGCGGGTCTCGCTGGCGATGTGACCGCGGCTGCTGACCTCGACACGTGGCGCCTTACGGTGGACGGATTCGGCACGGTCGGCGCCGGTTATCACAACGATCGTGATCTGGAGTTCCTCCGCGGATCTTAGGCGGCCACTTCGGGTTTCGGACGTTGCGATCCGGTTAAGACTGCTCACTGGGCGCTGGCTGTACGGTCCTGCGATGGGCTGCAAGGGGGGCCCGAGTTCAAATCTCGGCGCTCCGACCATTGTTCGCCCCGTGGAAGATCACATCGAACAGCTTTCTGTAAGTGGTAGGGCACGCTTCCGCCGATGCGGCACAAACGCGAGCCTTCCCGCGGAGCCGATTGCCAACAGTCTTCTCCGCCTAATGTGCAGACAAAGGCTTATCGCTAGCGCACCGGTACGCTCGCGCTGTAGATATCGAGCTGGTGGAGAGCGCCGTCGGGATTGTTGCCGGTACTGTTTGAATTGTCAGACCATGCCGGATGTGCGATTCCGCCGTAGAACGACAGCCCGGAGTAGTCGCCGTAGTCAATGCCGTTGTGCGCACTATGGGAGTTGGACGTTCCGGCGCTGATCTGAATGTTCTTGGTAAACGTCTGTCCTCCGTCGGTACTAAACGCGCCCCAGACCTGCGCATCGGTATTGGGGATGCCGTCGGTGTCACCGGCCCCCCCGGTGCCAAGATCGTTGCGGGCGTCATACCAGATGACCGCGATATTCCCGGTTGTCGGGTCGAGAGAAATCTTCGGGAGGAATTGACTATTCTTGGTGTTGTCATCGTTCACCCGTACGCCCGCGCTCCAAGTCGCGCCGTCATCGTCCGAATAGCGGACGTAAATGTCAGTGTTGTCGCTTTCGTTCTTCTGCTCCAGCGCGTACACCAGGTACACCCGGCCGTTGTGCGGGCCACCGGTACGGTCCCATGCCAGGCCCGGCTCGGCGTCAACTGACCGGTCCGGCTGGGCCGGTATGAAGTCGAAACCTCCAACGTGAGTGCCGACGACGAAGATGCTGTGAGCGCCGAATCCAGCTGGACCCAGACCATCGGGATCGACATTCACATAGATCTTGCCGCCACCCTGGCCGCTTTCTGTCAGCGAGCACACTTGCATCACCTGGCCGTTGGGGCCGATGGCGACGTCGCCGTAGGTGCAATTGTTCGTGCCGGCGGCGACTTCCGGAGTAATGAAGCTGCCCACCTCGCCGAACCCGCTCACCGGCGCTCCAGTGGCTACGATGGGACCGCCTCCGTTAAACACGACCCAAACCTCACCTTTCCCTGCCACGATTGTGGGCTGATCGACGAAGCGGAACAAACCGCGGCGCTCGGCGCTGGTTTGCGTCTTTGAACTCGCGGGTTTGGCGATATTGGCAATGATGTTGAAACTCAATCCGCCATCGGTGCTGAGCGCGACCGGCACAGTGTTGCCAACGTTGAAAAGATAAGTGAGGAAAAGGTTGCCGAATTCGTCGAAGGACAAGCTCGGATCGCAACATGCGGCTCCCAGGTTATCGTTGTTCCCGATGATTCTCGTGGCCCAGGTGGAGCCGCCGTCGACGCTCACGGCGGCAAACATGCCCGCTGCGGGGACGACGACGTTGGTGACGATCACGATATTGTTCGGGTTGGTCGGATTGACGGCAATTGTCTCCTCGGATTCGTTGTTGGAGAGTTGGCTGACGTCGATGTTTGTAGGGGTCGTTGGTGGCCCGGCAAGCAGCGGAAAGACCAGGAGAGTCGCAGTAAACCCTAGTACAACCGACGAAGCGCTGGAAGGTTTTGTCGATTTCATTTGAGACTCCCCAGTTATTTTGGGAGTGGCATACAGGAACTGTTCGGGGCGAGCATAGTGGTCATACGGACAGATGCGCGGCTGGTCGACAAACTGCAGCACGAGCGCGCTGAGGAAGGCAACCCGCGCAAGCAGGGCGCGGGCGACGAATCAATGTTGAGTAAAGATGCTATGGCCGAGGCGCTGCGGGTGTCAAGTCAGTGCACTGGTCCGGTGACTTCGACGCACTACGCGATTTGCCGCGACGAAGACGCAAGGACCTGGAGGTGGTGCGACTATCGCCCAGATGCGACCCCGTCGAACGGCACGCATGGGCGGGCGGGAGATCGCGCTTAGGCTGAAATTGCGGCGAATTGCGGACTGCGGAGCACAAGCCTATGTTTTGATGCCGTCTTCGCGTAAGACATGTGCGTCACAGGTCATGGCGCCCGAATAGTGGCAATCAGGGCAGCGGGCGGACCGTCCACGCGGCTAGCTTGCGCTGCCGCTGTGCGGCGCGCGAGATCAACAAGGCGGACGACCTCCTGCAGGTCGTCGCGGAGAATAGTAACGTCGGCAGTGCCGCGTGCGAGATCGGTGCCGGCCCAAACGCGATGCCGGCGTCTGCCGCGGCAAGCGCAGGAGCATCGTTAACGCCGTCACCCACCATCGCGACGCATGTTCCAGTTCGGGGCAGCGCCTCGACATGGGCAGGCTTGTCGTTGGGTGAAAGCTCCGCGCCGAAGGTTGCGCAGCCGATCTCACGCGCAACTCTGGCGACCACGGCCAGTCGATCGCCGGAGAGCAGATGGCAGGAGATGCCCCGCTCGGCAAGAGCCAGGACCGCGCCTCTCGCC
>WNFO01005768.1_pt1 | contig 22280 bp, 21 predicted proteins | sample 5400251 | NCBI WGS metagenome assembly WNFO01 (sample SAMN13153354, study PRJNA577476) | soil metagenome | isolation source: 100 cm saprolite under Madrone tree | place: USA:California | collected 2016-06-14
GGAGGCTGCTCCATGGGCGAAAGCCTATCCGAGTACCGCAAGTAGAATCCCGGTGCAGTGAAAGGGGTCATCCTCGCCGGCGGCACGGGCCGCCGGCTTCACCCGCTGACGCAGATCACCAACAAGCACCTGCTTCCGATTTACGACCGCCCGATGATCAGCTACGGGATCGAGGCGCTGGTCAAGGCCGGGGTGACCGAGATCATGCTCGTCACGGGCGGTACCCACGCAGGGGAGATCTTGCGCCTCCTGGGAAACGGCGACGAGTTCGGGATCGCGCGACTGCTATATGCCTATCAAGCCAAGCCCGGCGGCATCGCGGAAGCCCTCGCCCTGGCCGAACGCTTCGCGGGTGGCGGCCGCACTGTGGTGCTTCTCGCCGACAACGTCTTCGGCCGATCGCTCAAAGGTTGCGTCGAGGCGTTCGACAAGCAGAAGTCCGGAGCGCGCGTCGTGCTGTCGCGAGTGACCGACCGGGCGCACCTGCGGCACCTTGGCGTCGCGAAGCTCAATGGGAGCCGCCGGATCGAGCGAATCGTCGAGAAGCCTGACGAGCCGCCCAGCGAGTTCGCCGTTACCGGCGCGTACTTCTACGACGAGACGGTTTGGGAAGTGCTGCCGAGCCTTCAGCCTTCGGGCCGCGGCGAGCTCGAGATCACCGACGTCAACAACTGGTTCGTCGAGCGAGGACTGATGGAGTACACGCTGCTCGAGGGATTCTGGGGCGACGCGGGGGAGTCGATCGACGCTTACTACAAGGTCAACGACCACGTGCGCATCAACGGAGCGAATCACGAACCATGAAGAAAGCACCGGTCCGCCCGATCGAAGGCGTGGTGATGAAACAGCTTGTCACGCACACGGACGAGCGCGGTTTCTTTCGCGAGGTGATCCGCGAGACGGACGATTTCTTCGAGCACTTCGGCCAGTGGAGCCACTCGCTGATGTACCCGGGTACGGCCAAGGCCTGGCACATCCATCAAAAGCAGACCGATTGGTGGTACGTGGTCGGGGCTCTGAAGGTGGCGCTATACGACACGCGCGACGGGTCGCCGACGAAAGGCTCTCTCATGGAATTCCTGATGGGAGATGCGCACGCCACGTGCGTGAAGATCCCGCCGGGAGTTGCGCACGGGTGCCGGGCGCTGGAGCGCAGTCACCTTTTCTACATCACCTCTAATCTCTATTCGCCCGACGACGAGGGCCGGATCCCGCACGATGATCCGTCCATCGGGTACGACTGGACGGCCGGCCCTGAGATCAAGTAGGCGCCGCACCCCATGAGGTCGTTCAAGCGTCTGTTGGTGGCGGGGGGCGCGGGCTTCATCGGCTCGAACTTCATCCGGCTGCTGCGGAGCACGCGACCGGAGATCGAGATCACGGTCCTCGACAAGCTGACGTACGCGGGCAACCCGGCGAACCTGGCCGAGTTCGAAGGCACGCGCGGTTACAGCTTCGTTCATGGGGACATCTGCGACGGCGCGCTCGTGGACTCGCTGGCGGCCAAGGTCGACGCGATCGTGAACTTTGCGGCGGAGACGCACGTCGATCGGTCGCTCATGGAGCCGCTCGCTTTCATCGACACCGACGTGCGAGGAACGGCTGTCCTATGCGAGGCGGCAAGGCGGCACTCCCATCGCGTCTTTCTACTTGTCAGCACGGACGAGGTTTATGGCGAGGTTCGCGAAGGCCGCTCGCGCGAAGGCGATGCGCTCAAGCCTCGCAGTCCCTATTCGGCGAGCAAGGCTGGCGGCGAGCACATCGCGCGCGCGTATGCCGAGAGCTTCGGGCTGCCGCTGCTCGTGACGCGAGGCTCGAACACCTTTGGGCCCTACCAGTACCCGGAAAAGATCGTGCCGGTGTTGATCACCAATGCCATCGATGACCTACCACTGCCGCTCTACAACGATGGCTCGGCGGTTAGGGACTACATCCACGTCGAAGACCACTGCCGGGCCATCGATCTCGTGCTGCACGATGCGCCGCTGGAGGATCCCGTCTACAACATCGGGACGGGCGTCGAGACGGATGGCAATCACGTCGCCAATGCGGTGCTGGAGATCATTCGCAAGCCCAAGAGCCTCATCCAGTACGTCGCCGACCGCCCTGGCCACGACTACCGCTATGCGCTCGATGTGACGCGGATCACCAATCTCGGTTGGGAGCCAAGGGTCACCTTCGGGGAAGGACTGGAACGGACAGTGCACTGGTATGTCGACCACCCCGAGTGGTGGCGGCCGTTGAGGTCGGGCGAGTACTGGGACTACTACAAGCGCAACTACAAGCCGCTCACGACGCCTTCTTCCTGAAGCGTGCGCCGATCCCGACCGCGTACCACCGCAGGTAGCGCGGGAGCCAGGTCCACAGCCGGAACCGGCTCTTTCCGGCGGTTCGATCGCGCCAGGTCGTGGGCACTTCGGCGATGCGCATCCCCAGCGCATACGCCTTGACCGTGAGCTCGAGGCCGAGCTCGAATCCGCCGTTCGATTCGATCGTTACGCGCTCGAGTAGGCGCTTCGAGTACAGCCGGTAGTTGGTGGTGGCATCGTGAATGGGCAGCCCGCCCAGCCAGTGGAGCGAGAGGCCGGCCATGCGCGACATCGTTCGCTTCAGGAGCGGGCCACCGACCTGGCTGCCGCCCTTCATGTAGCGCGACCCCGCGACGACGTCTGCCCCGCCGCTTGCCAACGCGAACATGGCATCGATGTCGCCAGGATCGTCGGAGCCGTCGCCCATGGTCACCAGCACGAGCGGCGCCTTCGCGGCGCCCAGGCCTGACTTGAGTGCGTTGAGCACACCCCGACCGATGTCGTTGCGGTGGAGGCTTAGCTCAGGCAGCTCGGCCTGCAGGCGTCTGACCACCGGCACGGTGGTGTCGCCATCGAAGTCGTGCACGACCAGTACCTCCAGCGGTCGCGTGTTGGTTCGCTCGACGATCCCGCGAAGCGTCGGCACGACGTTCTCGCCCTCGTTGTAAACGGGGACGACAACGCTGAGCGCCGGCGCCTCATGTTCGATCAGATGCGTCCCGCCTCGATCTCTTCGCGAATCCAGGGAATCACCTCGTCGAGCATCACCTCGAGCGAGGTCGTGGCTTCGAAGCCAAGCACCTCGCGCGCCTTGTGCACATCGGGAACGCGCCGCTGTACGTCGTGCTCGTAGGGCGGGTCGGAGACGAGGTGCAATGGCCGGCTTGTGCCGTGGACCTTGCGCCAGATCGTCTCCGCGAGCTCACGCACCGTCGTCGATTCCGCCGTCGAGAGGTTGAAGTCTTCGTTGATGGCGCGTGGCGACTCCATGGCCATCCGGATGCCCTTCGCGAGGTCGCCGCCATAGGTGTAGTGGCGCACCTGGCCGCCGTCGCCAAGGATGTGCAGCGGGTCCTGCCCCTTGATGATCTTCTGGCACAGGTCGGGGACGACATGGCTCATGGCGAGTTTCACGTTGCCGCTCATGATGTCGTGGTCGCGCAGGGCACGCCGCTCTCCGATCCCGACGCAGTTGAAGGGCCTCACGATCGTGTACGGCAGGCTGTACTGCTCGTGGGCGCCGTGTGCGAAATATTCGACGGCCAGCTTCTGAAAACCGTACGTCGATTGCGGCGGCGGGCTGGTTCGCTCGGCGCCCTCGGGAGTGGGGAAGACCTCCGCCGACTCGAAAACCATGCTGCTCGAAATCACGGTGATCCTCTCGAGCCGCCCGCTGCGGCGGCCGGCGATGGCGGCGTCGAAGGTGGCGGCGCAGATGCGCTCGTTCTCGGCGAGGAGGTCGTATGCGAACTCGTGGAAGTACGAGATGCCGCCGATCATCGCGGCGCCCGCGACCACGTGGTCGCAATCCAGCGCAAGCTCGGTCAGGAGCTTGGCGTCCTTGGCGTCGCCCTCGACGAGCCGGTACCGCGGATCGTCGTCATGTCCGCGACGCACCGGACCGTACTTGCTGAAGTTGTCGACGCCGACCACCTCGTGGCCGGCTTGCAGGAGCTCCGCGACCAGGTATCCGCAGATGAACCCGGCTGAGCCGGTGACGAGGACCTTCAGAGCCGGATCGGTCCCGTTATGCCCCAGACGTCGACAACCTCCCGACCTTTGAGGTCGAGCTGCTTGTAGGCGCGGTGCGGGGCGGCGATCACGAGGACGTCGGCCTCTTTCACGACTCGGTCGAGCGGCAGGAACGACTCGTCATGGATATAAGGGTCGGTGCAGATCACACGGGCGCCCTTGAAGGCGGCGAGCTTCCGCAGCTTGTAGCTTAGCGATGCGCGCGGATCGTCCGACTCGCCCTTGAAAGCCATGCCGAGAATCCCAAGCGTGCGGCCTGCAAGAGCCTGCCGCGTGTCGAGGCTGTCGACGATGTAATTCGGCAGACCTTCGTTGATCTGCATCGCGGCCTGGCCCATCGGGAAGCGGTCGGGCGTGAAGGCAGAGAGCTGCATCGTGTCCTTCAGAAGGCACGGGCCTGCGGCGAAACCCGGGCCGGGCAGGTCGGCGGCTCGCGGATAGTCCTGTCGCACGGCCTTCAGCACGCGGTCGTAGTCCACGCCTGAACGATGTGCGATCTGGAAAAACTGGTTGGCGATCGCGAATTTCATGTACCGCCACGTGTTGGTAAGCAGCTTCGCCAGCTCTGCTTCCAGCGGCGTGGTGCGAACTATCTGCACGCCCATCGGGGCGAACAGGGCGCGCGCCTTTTCAAATGCTTGGTCGGATGAGACCCCGATCAGCTGAGGCAGGCTGCGGATCTCTTCGAGCGCGTGACCCTCAGCGATACGCTCCGGGCAAAAGGCGACGTCGGCGTCGATCCCTTCCGCACGGATCCTTCTCTCGACTGCTTGCGTCGTGCCTGGGAAAACGGTCGAGCGCAGCACGACAAGGCAACCATCGTGAAGGTGCGGCATCAGCTCGTCGAGCACTCGATCGAACACCTGGACGGAGGGATTCATGAACTCGTCGATCGGAGTGCCGATCACGAGCACGACGGTGTCGGTGCGCGCCAGCATGCTGGGGTCGGAAGCGAGAACGAGCCGGCCGGTGGGCAGAATTTTTCGCAGCAGCTCTTCGGCGCCGTTCTCCAGGAACGGCACCGTGCCTGATCGGACCTGCTCGATCTTCGCGTGATCGATGTCGTCGATCCCGACCTTGTAACCGCAATCGGCAAAGGAAAGCGCCAGCGGCAGGCCCACATGGCCGCAGCCGCCGACGACAACGACGTCAAAGCGCTCCATGGCCGCCAAATTATGATGACTTTTACTCGTGACTCCATCGCCCCGGGCCGCACCGTCGGTGCTGCTCGACATGCGCCCGCTTCAAGGGCCGAGCGCCAAGCGGGGAGTAGGCTCCTACGCGAGCGGAATCCTCCATGGCCTGATCGCGGAGGGCTTTGACCCCAACTTGACGCTTCTGCTCGACTCCGACCTGCCCGTGCCGCCGCTGCCAGTCGCCGGGTACAGGCTTGCCTCATCTCGGCGCCGCTATCGCGGTCATCTCGCCGGGTACGAAGAGGCCGTCGTTTTGGGTCCCGACCTCGCGCGGATCGCTCCTGACGTCTATCACGCCATCGACCTGAAGCTACCGGCGCGGGCACCGGTGCCATTGGTCGTCACGCTGCACGACCTCATTCCCTGGGCCTGGGGCGGGCCGACGATGCGCGGCGAGCGGTTTCGGTTCTGGCTGGGGCGGCGGCTGCTCAGGCGTGCCGACCTGGTCCTGGCGGTGTCCCAAGCCACGGCGGACGACGCCGTCCGACTCGGCGGGGTTGACCGGAAACGAATTCAGATCGTGCCGGAGGCTGCCGGCGATGAGTTCAGGCCGCGGCCAGGCGCGCCCGATCGCGTCCGCCGGCGCTGGGGCCTAAAACAGGGTTACCTGTTGTTCGTTGGCGCCCTCGACGCAAGAAAGGACCCGGCCGCGCTCCTGCGCGCCTGGGGTGCCGCCACCAAGACAAACCCCGAGCTCGAGCTCGTGATCGTCGGGGATCCCGGCCGCCAGGCTCCGCGCAGCATGCTCGGCGCCCACATGCTCGGCCAGGTCGACGACGCCGAGTTGGCCGACCTGTACGCCGCCGCGGGCTGCCTCTTGTTTCCCAGCCGCTATGAGGGTTTTGGACTTCCTTGCCTGGAGGCCATGGCGTGCGGCTGCCCGGTCGTTGCATTTCGGAACTCGAGCGTGCCTGAGGTAGTGGGCAACGCAGGAGAGCTCGTGACGGACGGCGACGCCGAAGCGCTGGGGCGGGCGGCCCTCGCGCTGTCGCAAAACCCCGAACGTGCGCGTCGATCCGGGTTCGAACGAGCGAAAACGTTCGGCTGGCGAAAGGCCGCGCGCCAAACCATCGCCGCCTACGAGGCTGTCTTCGCCAAGCGCCGCCTGCTGAGATAATCGGCCGGCTGTGTCCAGGGTTGCGGTCATCGGCGCGGGTTATGTCGGCTTGACCACGGCCGCATGCCTCGCCGATCTCGGCAACGACGTGATCGTGGTCGACATCAACCGCGAAAAGATCAACCAGCTGTTGCACAACCACGTCCCATTCTTCGAGCCCGGTTTGATCGAGCTCGTCGAGCGCAATACCAAAGCCGGCCGGCTGAACTTCACGACGTCTTATAGCGAAGCCGTGCCGGGAGCCGAGTACGCGATCATCGCCGTCAGCACACCGGAAGGAGAGGGCGGCGAGGCCGACCTCTCGTTCGTCGAGGCGGCGGCCGGTTCGATTGCCGACGCGATGGACGGACCGCTGGTGGTCGTGAACAAATCGACTGTGCCGCCGCTGACCGGTGACATGGTTTCCAAGGTGCTGCGGAACCGCAACCAGAAGCACACGGCCGAGGTCGTCTCCAACCCCGAGTTCTTGCGCGAGGGTTCCGCCATCCAGGACTTCATGCACCCCGACAGGATCGTCATCGGGAGTCACGACCGCGCCGCCGGCGAGAAGGTGGCGAAGCTCTACGAACCGCTCAACGCGCCGATCCTCATCACTCCGAACATCTACACGGCAGAGATGGTGAAGTACGCGTCGAACGCGTTCTTAGCCGCGCGCATCTCCTTTATCAATGAGATCGCACGGATCAGCGAGAGGGTGGGCGCGGACGCGAAGCTGGTCGCGGAAGGCATGGGGATGGACAAGCGCATCGGTCCGAGCTACCTCGACGTGGGCCTGGGCTATGGCGGTAGCTGTTTGGTAGGCGAAGAGACAGTGCTGGTGCGCCGCGGCGATCGCGTGAGTCTGACCGCGCTGGCGCAGGTCTTTACAGAGTTCAGCTCGATCGAAGAGACCGAGGTCCTCGCGTGGCAGCCGGAGACGGGTTCGGTTGGTTTCGCGCGAGTGTCCGCGGCGACGATGCGCCCATTCGCGGGCGAGATATTCGAGGTCCGGACCCAGATGGGGCGGCGGGTGCTGTGCACGCCGGACCACCCGTTCGTGACGCGAGATGGCGTCAAGCTAGCCTCGGAGCTTGGACCGGAGGACTGTCTCCCTATTGCGATTTCAAGCCAATCAGGCGCTGAGTTGGCGAGATCGCAAGAATTGGTGCGATCGGGCGCACATATGTCTGCTGGCGCGGCCACTGAGGTCGCGGTGCGGACGGAGTTGAGTTCAGGGCTATGGCGAGGAGTTGGCATGCATGTGGCCGCGGAGCAGGTGCCACTGCCCGATCTGACATGGACGCAGCCGATCGAGAACAAGCGGGCTCTGCTGGCGGGTTACTGGCGCGGCGACGGTAGCTGGAGCTACGTCCGGGGCGGACCAAGCGTGATTCTCGAGTGAGGCACGACCAGCCGAGAGCTGGCGTGGAGAACCTTCTCGACCTTCTCCGTGAGTCGGAGCGAAAGGCCATCACCGAGTCCATCGACCGCCAGAAGAAGCGCATCGCACCGACCGGATACCGGCGAGAGGGAGCGAACACCGCATGGGTGCGGGTCGTTGGCGTCGAGCGTCGCCCGTTCGCGGGCGCGGTGTACTCGCTTGAAGTTCCGGGCGTGCACACGTTTGTCACTACTGGCGGGCTGGTCACCCACAACTGCTTTCCCAAAGATGTGAAGGCGCTCTCGGCGCTGGCCGAGCGCTTCGACTACCACCCCGAGCTGCTCCACGCTGTCATGGACATCAACCGAGACCAGCGCATGCTCGTCATCGACAAGCTTCGCGAATGCCTCGAGGGCCTCAACGACCGAATCGTCGGGCTCCTCGGCCTCGCCTTCAAACCCAACACCGATGACCTGCGTGAAGCACCGAGCATCGACATCGCACGGGTGCTGCTCGCGGCCGGCGCGCAGGTTCGCGCCTTCGATCCCGCCGCGATGGAAGGTGCGCGAGTCAAGCTGCCCGAGGTCGAGTACACGCGCGATTCGTATGACCTCGCCGCGGGCGCCGACGCGCTGGTTGTTGTCACGGAGTGGAACGAGTTCCGCCGGCTCGACCTCGGCCGCGTCAAAGCCTCGATGCGCCGGCCCGTGATCGTGGACGGCCGCAACATCTACGACCCGCAGGTGATGCGCGATCTCGGTTTCACGTATCGGGGTATCGGCCGCGACTAGCCGCACGACCAAGGAACGGGCGGTCGTCTCAGGCGGCGCCGGTTTCATCGGGTCGCACCTCTGCGAGGCCCTGCTGAACCGGGGCATGCGTGTGCTCGCGCTCGACAACTTCATCACGGGCTCTCGCGACAACGTGGGCACGCTGACCGACAATCCCCACTTCGAATTTCGCCAGTCGAACGTCAACGAGCACATCGACGTCGATGGAGACGTGCGCTACGTCCTCCACTTCGCGTCGCCGGCGTCGCCTCCCCAATACGACGCGAATCCCATCCACACGCTCAAGGTCGGCACGCTCGGGACGATGAACATGCTCGGTCTGGCGCACGCCAAGCACGCCACATTCCTGCTTGCGTCGACGTCCGAGGTGTACGGCGACCCGCTCGTCCACCCACAGCCCGAGACCTACTGGGGCAACGTCAACCCGATCGGGCCCCGAGGCTGCTACGACGAGGCGAAGCGGTGTGCGGAGGCCTTCGCGATGGCGTACCACCGAGCGCATGGGGTCGACACGCGCATCATCCGGATCTTCAACACCCACGGCCCGCGCATGCAGGTCTCGGACGGGCGGGCGGTGCCCAATTTCATGGCCCAGGCGATTCGCGGCGAGCCCCTCACTGTATACGGCGACGGATCCCAGACGCGCAGCCTCTGTTACGTCTCGGACCTCGTGCGTGGCGTGCTCGCGACCCTCGAAAAGGGCGACGAGATGCCGGTGAACCTTGGCAACCCCGAAGAGGTCACCGTCCTGGAGCTCGCTCAGCTCATCGTCCGGCTGGCGGGGTCACAGAGCCAGATCGAGTTTCGCTCCCTGCCCGTCGACGATCCCAAGCAGCGCCGCCCCGACATCACACACGCGCGCAAGCTCCTGGGCTGGCAGCCGCAGGTCCCGCTCGAGGCCGGTTTGGCCCGAACCCTGGAATACTTCCGACGAGTCGTATGACTACAGAGGCCCGGCCCGAGCCCCGCGACGGATCTTCGGCGCCCATGCGGCCGATCTCCGTTGTTGCGGTCTCCGCTCCTCGCTTGCGCATCACCAAATGCGCGCGCTCCGGTGCTCGACCGCGCCTAGGATCTCGACCACCTGGGCACCGAATCTCTCGCCGTGGAGTCGGGCCGTGCCTCTGATCTCCGACGAGACCCTGCGGAAGCTCATCCGCGACGTCCCAGATTTCCCGCAGCCGGGGATCATCTTCAAGGACATCACCCCGCTGCTGGCCGACAAAGCCATCTTCAAGGGCGTCGTCGAAAAGGTCTGCAGCCACTGGTCGGAGCGCCCACCGGACGTGGTGACGGCGATCGAAGCGCGAGGGTTCATCCCCGGCGGCGCCGTGGCGCTGGGACTCGGCGCAGGCTTCGTGCCCATCCGCAAGCCGGGCAAGCTGCCGTGGAAGACGGTCAGCCAGGACTACCAGCTCGAGTACGGGACCGACCAGCTCCAGATCCACGAGGATGCGGTCCGGCCCGGTCAGACGGTGCTGATCATCGATGATGTGCTGGCCACCGGCGGCACGGCGGCCGCGGCCGCCAAGCTCATCCGGAAGCTGGGCGGCGTGGTGCTCGGCGTGCATGTGCTGATCGAGCTGAGCTTCCTGGGTGGACGCAAGCAGCTGCAAGGGATCGAGGTTGTCAGTGAGCTCGTTTATTGAGGAGATGAGGTGCCTTTGAAAGCCAGCGCGAGAGGCTACGACGTCAAGGATCCAAAGCTCGCCGCGGAGGGTCAGGACTTGATCGATTGGGCGGCCAGGGAGATGCCGGTCCTAACGCTCATCCGGCTGCGCTTTCTGAAGGAGCAGCCGCTGAAGGGCTTGAAGGTCGGCGCCTGCCTGCACGTGACCAGCGAGACGGCCAACCTGATGCTGACCCTGAAGGGCGGAGGCGCGGACGTCGCCTTATGCGCTTCGAACCCCCTTTCCACCAACGACGCGGTTGCGGCGGCACTGGCCACGCAGCATGGCATCAAGACCTACGCGATCAGGGGCGAGGACAACGACACCTACTACGAGCACATCGAGGCGGCCCTCGATCACCGGCCGGCCCTCACGATGGACGACGGCGCCGACCTGGTGTCGGTCCTACACAAGTCGCGCCAGCAGCAGCTGCCAGAGGTCATTGGCGGCACCGAAGAAACGACCACCGGAGTGATCAGGCTCAAAGCGATGGCCGACCGCGGGGTCCTGCGCTACCCGATCATCGCGGTCAACGAAGCCGACACAAAGCACATGTTCGACAACCGGTACGGGACCGGACAGTCGACCATCGACGGCATCATCCGCTCGACCAACGTGTTGCTTGCGGGCAAGACTTTTGTCATCGCTGGTTACGGGTGGGTCGGCCGCGGTCTCGCATCGAGAGCCAAGGGCCACGGCGCCGACGTCGTGATCACCGAGGTGGATTCGGTGAAGGCGCTCGAGGCGGCGATGGATGGCTTTCGCGTGATGAAGATGGACGCGGCCGCGCGGGTTGGCGACATCTTCGTGACCGTCACCGGAGACGTCAACGTGCTCGATCGCAAGCACTTCGAAGCTATGAAGGACGGGGCGATCCTGGCCAACTCTGGACACTTCAACTCGGAGATCAACCTCAAGGCGCTCGATGCCCTTGCCAGTGGCGTCCGCCAGGTGCGCCCGTCAGTGCAGGAGTACAAGCTTCACGATGGCCGCCGGCTGCATGTGCTCGGCGAGGGGCGGCTGATCAACCTCGCCGCCGCTGAGGGTCACCCCGCCGCGGTCATGGACATGAGCTTTGCCAACCAGGCGCTTTGCGCCGAGTACGTGGCCGCCAACGCCAGCAAGCTCGAGAAGCGGGTCTACGACGTGCCCGACGACATCGACAAGGAGGTGGCGCGGCTCAAGCTCAAGGCGATGGGCATAGCGATCGACACCTTGACCGAGGAGCAGAAGCACTACCTGTCGTCCTGGGAAGAAGGCACGTAGCAGTTGTTCGGGCCCGCTCGGCGCACGTGGGTGCTGGGCGGGGGCGGCGCTCGCGGCGCCGCCCAGGTTGGGGTGCTGCAAGCGTTGTTCGAGGCGGGCCTCGAGCCGCCGGCGTCGATCGTCGCCGTCAGCGTCGGCGCGCTCAACGGCAGCTGCATAGCCGCGTATCCGTCGCAGGCCGGCGTGATGATGCTGCGCGAGCTCTGGATGTCTCGCCAGGCCCTCGAGGTGTTCCACGCGCACCCGCTTGGCGTCATCCTCTCGGGCCTGCGCCGTGGCCAGGTGAGCGCGCTGCCGCAGGACAACGTCCGTCGCCTTGTCGAGCGCGCGCAGGCCCTCACCGGCATCACGACCTTCGAGCAGATGCGGGTCCCGCTGGCGATCGTCGCCACCGACCTCAACGCCGGTAAGCCGGCCGTGTTCCGCGCCGGCCTCCTGACCCCGGCCCTGCTCGCCTCGACCGCCATCCCGGGCGTGTTTCCTTCGGTCCGAATCGATGGGCGCGAGCATATGGACGGCGGGATCGTAGACAACACGCCGCTCGACATCGCGATCAATGACGGCGCCAAAGAGATCCTGGCCATCAGCCTGATGGCCGGCGGTGAGAACGAGCAGACCCCCGTCACCTGGCCCGAGCTGATCGCACGCACCCTTCAGCTGTCACTCCACCACCAGATGCTCAGCGACTACGAGCGTCTCCGCGAACGGGCCCGGATCACTGTCCTCTGCCCGATCACGGCTCCGACGGCGACCTGGGAGATGAAGCGCGATCACATCGACTCGGTGGTGGAATCGTCTCGAGCGGCAACCGCCGCGCTGCTGGCCCAGAAGGGCTCGAGGTTCATGCGTCACTCGGGCATTCAGTACCTCGAGCTGCGCTAGGATTCCCGTCGTCCCAGAGGTATGAACCTGGCGCTTGGGGACTGGCCCACACGGCGGCCTGACCTTGCCGGCGCGGGAGATTCAAAGGAGGACCCGTTAATGGCGAGTCTATTCACGTCCGAGTCGGTCACCGAGGGCCATCCGGACAAAGTCGCCGACCAGATATCCGACGCGATCCTCGATGCGATCCTGGCCAAGGATCCGCTCGCGCGAGTCGCATGCGAGACGGCCATCACCACCGGCCTCGTGATCGTGCTCGGAGAGATCACCACCGATTGCTACGTCGACATCCCTCGCATCATCCGGCAGACGGTCCGGGAGGTCGGCTACACGCGGGCGAAGTATGGATTCGATGCCGAGACGTGCGGAGTGATCACCACCATCGACGAGCAGTCGCCTGACATCGCTCAGGGAGTCGATATCGGGGGCGCCGGCGACTCCGGCATGGTGTTCGGTTTCGCATGCGACGAGACGCCAGAGCTGATGCCGCTGCCGATCACCTATGCCCATCGGCTGGCACGGCGGCTGGCCGAGGTGCGCCGGTCTAAGGCTCTCAACTACCTCCGGCCCGATGGCAAGGTGCAGGTGACGATCCGCTACGGCGACGGAGGTGAGCCGCCTGTGGTCGACACCGTCGTTCTCTCCACCCAGCATCACGAAGAGGTCACCACCGAGCAGCTGCGCTCGGACATCGGCGAGCACGTCATCGATGCCGTGATCCCAGCCGAGCTGAAAGACGGCCGCATCCGCACTTTCATCAATCCGACAGGCCGTTTCGTCGTCGGTGGACCGGTCGCGGATGCCGGGCTGACTGGACGCAAGATCATGGTCGACACGTATGGCGGTTACGCACGCCACGGCGGCGGCTGTTTCTCGGGCAAAGACCCCACAAAAGTCGATCGGGCGGGCGCCTACGGCGCTCGTCACGTCGCCAAGAACATCGTTGCCTCCGGCCTCGCGCGGCGCTGCGAGGTCCAGATCTCGTACGCGATCGGGGTCGTGAAACCGGTCGCGATCAGGATCGACACGTTCGGGACCGGCAAGGTTCCGGAGCCAGTCCTTGTGGCGGCCGTCAACAAGCTGTTCGACCTGAGCCCGCTCGGCATCATCAAGGAGCTCAACCTCAGGCGGCCGCTGTTCCGCCAGACGGCGGTTTACGGCCATTTCGGCCGGACGGACATCGACGCGCCGTGGGAGTCGACGGAGCGCGCCAGGGAGCTGACGGAAGAGGTCGGTTGAGCCAGAAGACCTTCGTTGTGATCCCTGCCGGAGGCGCGGGGACACGCCTGTGGCCGCGATCGCGGCGATCGACGCCCAAGCACGTGCTGCCTCTGGGCGGGCACGGCCGGCCGCTGCTGCGCGAGACATATGAGCGGGCGAGGTCAGTCGGCGACGAGGTTTTCGTGCTCACCGAGATGCGGCAGCGCGAGATCATCGAGGCGGTTCTGCCGGAGATCGATGCCGAGCACCTGATCCTCGAACCATCCGCCCGCGGCACCACAAACGCGTATGGCCTCGCCGCGCTGACGCTCATGGCCCGCGATCGCGACGCGGTCATGGTGGCGCTCCCCGCCGACCACGTCGTGGGCGGTGGGGCCAAAGCCCGGAGTGCGGTGCGGCGGGCGGTGCGAGCCGCGGCCACGACAAGCTCGCTGGTGACCGTCGGTCTGAAGCCGGCGTTTCCGTCAACCGGTCTCGGCTACATTCAGGCACCCGGACGCGCGACCGCCGGCGCTGTGCGTGTGAAGCGGTTCATCGAGAAGCCGGATGCAGCTCGCGCGAGGCGATTCGTGAAGGCCGGCGGCTACTACTGGAACCTGGCGTGGTTCGCATGGCGGCTACCAGTGTTTACGCAAGAGCTCGGCAAGTACGCGCCCGGGTGTCTTGCCGCGTTGCGACGTGTGCTCGCCGCCCGACAAGCCGGCGACGAGGACCTCGCGGCGCGGCGCTACAAAAGGCTGCCGGTCGACGTCATCGACCGGACGGTCATGGAGAAGACTGACCGCCTGCTGCTCGTGCCCGGCGAGTTCGAGTGGGCCGACATCGGAAACTGGTCGGAGCTCGGCGATCGGGTTCACCCCGACTCCAGCGGAAACTCGGTGGAGGGCGAAGCGGTGCTGGTGGACACGCATGGGAGCCTGGTCCTGGGCGATCGCCGGCTGGTGGCCGCGATCGGGCTCGAGGACATGATCATCGTCGACACCGAGGATGCTCTTCTCGTGGTTCCGCGCTCGCGCGCACAGGACGTGAAGAGGGTCGTCGACGCGCTCAAGCGATCTCGCAAAACCAAGTACCTTTAATAAGTGTCCCGCCGCCGAAGTTCCTTGCAGCTTCGCGTCCTAGGCGGCCGGGCGCCGTCTCACCCCACGGAATCTGACGATTCCGCGGGGACCCCGAGAGAGGCGCTGAAGCCGGCGTCGCCTCCTGCGCGCGCTCGGTCAGCAGCCCCGCACGACGATGCGGGGGCCCCAGCAGGTTTGCGCTCCCTCGCGTGCTCGTCGGCTCATTGGCTCCGGCCGCCGATGCCGCGAAATCTGCGGCGGACCTCGGCGTCGAGACACTAGCCATGCCCGACCAGATCAAGTTCGGCACCGACGGCTGGCGCGGGGTGGTCGCGGACGACTTCACGTTTGCCAACGTCCGTCGCGTCGCGAAGGGCTCGGCCGAGTACATGCTCTCGTTGTCACCGGCGCCGCTCGCCGTCGTCGGCTACGACTGCCGGTTCGCGGCGGAGGACTTTGCTCGGACGGTGGCCGACGTGTTTGCGGCTTCCGGGGTCCGCAGTCTCATCTTCGACCGCCCGTCGCCAACCCAAGTGGCGTCGTGGACGGTCATCGATCGCAAGGCAACCGCGGCCGCCGTGGTGACCGCGAGCCACAACCCGTACCTCTTCAATGGCATCAAGTTCAAGACTGAGACCGGTAGCTCAGCATCTCCCGACGTCATCGCGGAGCTCGAGCCGCGCATCAACGCGCTTGACAGCGTGCCGGTGCCAGATCGCTCCGCTTCCGGTGAGATGGTTTCCGTCTACGACCCCCGAGCCCCGTACTACGCGCAGATTGGACGCATGGTCGACCTCAACGCGATCAAGTCCGCAGGTTTGCACATCGTGCACGAGTGCATGCACGGGTCAGGTTATGGCTACATCAAGGAGCTGCTCGAGGGAGGCCGCACCAATGTCGTCGAGCTCCACAGCGACCGCAACCCATTGTTCGGTGGCGTCAACCCCGAACCGATTCCGCCCAACATCGATTCCTCCATCGCATATATGCGGGGCGGAGGGCACGACCTGTGCATCTGCACCGACGGCGATGCGGACCGCGTGGGGATCATCGACGAGACCGGCCGGTTCATAAACCAGCTGCAGGTCTTCGCGCTGCTGATGCTCTACCTCTTCGACATCCGGCACATGGTCGGTCCGGTGGTGAAGACGGTGAACATGACATCGATGGTGGACAAGCTGGGCGCTGAGTTTGGCGTGCCCGTCTACGAGGTTCCGGTGGGATTCAAAAACGTGGCGCCGAAGATGATCGAGACGGAAGCGGTGCTGGGCGGCGAGGAGTCGGGTGGATTCGCGATCAAGGGTCACATCCCGGAGCGCGACGGCATCCTGATCGGCCTGCTCTTCGCGGACATGATCGTCAAGTACGGCCAGCCGGTGTCTCAAATCCTGGCGGCCCTCGAGCGGCGCGTGGGCCCGCACGCATACGCGCGTCACGACATCCATCTCGATCGCGAGACGTACGACCAGGACCGGAAGCGAATCCTGCATACGCTGGAGACCCACGAACCGAGCCAGGTGGCGGGGGTCAAGGTCGAGCGGATTCGCTCGGACGACGGCTTCAAGTTCTATCTCGCCGACGGAAGCTGGGTGCTGCTCCGCGCCAGTGGCACCGAGGCCTTGGTTCGCATCTATTCAGAGGCGGCCGACAAGGCGGCCGTGGAAGCTCGCCTCGCCGCTCTCGAGGACATCGTCGGCCTTCGCGCGCATGCCTGAACGCATTCCGGAGATCACCCGCGCCGATCAAACGCGCGTCGACAAACCGTGGGGCTACGAGATCCGCTGGGCCATCACCGACCGCTACCTGGGCAAGATTCTCCACGTCAATCGGGGAGAAGCGCTTTCGCTTCAGTACCACGAGCACAAAGACGAGTGGCTGCTCGTGAGCACGGGCACGATCGACATCGAGATGGGGAGGCTGAACGGCGAGCTGGAGAAGGTCCGCATGAACGCCGGAGACACAGTGCACATGCCTCCGCTCACCCGTCACCGCCTGACCGCCGTCGACGACGCCGACATCTTCGAGGTCTCAACACCTGAGATCGACGACGTGATCCGGCTCGAGGACCGATATGGCCGCGCCGACAGCTAAACTTCCTCCGGTCAAATGAAGACGCCGCCGGCTCCCGAGGAGAAGTACGCAAGGTCGACTGTGGTAGTCACCAGCGAGCGCGATCGGGCCTTTCTGATCTTTGCCGCCGTGGTCCTCGTCTCGATCGCGCTCGGCTTCAAGTCTGAGCTACTGGGTCAGGGTCAGGTCTGGGCGCTGGCGCTGGGCTTGGTCGTGGTGGCGGCCCCAGCCTTGCTCGGGTATCTGCGCGGGACGGCCGAGTTCCCGCGCATCGAGCACTACATCCCGGTCGCACTCGGCGCCGTGACGCTGGCCGGCCTGTCGATCCTCGTCCCAGAGCTGTGGAAGTACCTGCTGCTCACCGCGACCTTCGGTGCCGGGTTCGTGCTGCTGGCGCGACTCGACTACTTGCGCCTTCGCGACTCCGAGAAGCGGGGCCACATCCTGGTGCAGGAGACGCTCCTGGTTCTGGTCGTCGCGGGTGCGTACCTCGTCCTGGTGACGATTCCCTTCAACATCGTCCTTCGGCTGGTCTGGATCTTTGTGATCACCTTCCTGGCGTCGTACCGCAGCTTCAGGGTCAATGGGACGCAGATCGCTCCGCGCCGCGCGTTTACCTTCGCCCTCTTCGTCGCCCAGGTGGTCACCTTCCTGGCGTGGGCGATCACCGCGCTGTCGAGCTGGCTCGTGGTGAGCGAAGGACCATTCGCGGTCATGCTCCTGTTCGCCTGGTACATCAATCGCGGTCTGGTCCGGCACACCGTCGAGGACAGCTTCACGCGCAACGTGATCCTCGAGTACGCGGCCTTCGCGGCCGTCCTCATCTACCTCTTCGTCTCGAGCTACCGACCGCCCGGTCAGTAGCCCGACTACATCCCGAGGTACGCCTTCTGGACGTCCTCAGAAGCGAGCAGCTCTTTGCCGGTGCCCGTCTTCACGATCGAACCAGTCTCCAGCACGTAGCCACGGTGCGCGACATCCAGCGCCTTGTTGGCGTTTTGCTCGACGAGCAGCACCGGCGTGCCCTGCGCGTTGATCTCGCGCACGATGCTGAAGATCGTCTCGACGAGGATGGGGGAGAGGCCGAGCGACGGCTCGTCAAGCATCAACACCTTGGGCTTGGCCATGAGCGCACGCCCCATCGCACACATCTGCTGCTCGCCGCCCGACAGTGTGCCCGCGATCTGGTTTGCCCGCTCCTTCAAGCGGGGAAACAGCTCGAACACTCGATCCATGTCGGCCTTGATCTCGGCGCCGTTGCTTCGCGTGTAGGCGCCCATGCGCAAGTTGTCGAGCACGCTCATCCTGGTGAAGAGCCGCCGGCCTTCGGGAGACTGGCAGATACCGAGGTTGACGATCTTCTGCGGCGGTGTGTGGGTAATGTCCTGGCCGTCGAACTTGATCGTGCCGCGCTGCGGGTGAAGCAGGCCCGAGATCGTGCGCAGCGTGGTCGTCTTGCCGGCGCCGTTGGAACCGATCAAGGCCACGACCTCGCCCCTGTCGACAGACAACGTGGCTCCACGCACGGCCGCGACGCGGCCGTAGAAGACGTCGATTCCGGAAACTTCCAGAAGCGCCATCAGGCGGACTTGCCCAGGTAGGCCTCGATCACCCGCGGGTTGTTGCGGACTTCCACAGGCGGACCCTCCGCGATCTTCTCGCCGTGGTCGAGGACGACGATGCGCTGTGACGCCTGCATGACGACCCTCATGTCGTGCTCGATCAAGAAGACGGTGATCCCGCGCGCGAGGATCGTGCGAACGCTGGCCGTAAGCGAGGTTCCGAGCATAGTTGTCGGCCTGGCGATCCAGCCCGACCAGTGCCAGCAGCTCCATGGAGTGTTCAGTGATCCTTCGTTCCTCGCCGCGCTCGAATGGGGTCTTGAACAGTGAGTCCCAGAGCTTGGAGTGCATCCGGCAGTGGTGACCGAGCCGGACGTTGTCGATCGCGGACATGTAGTCGAAGAGCCGGATGTTCTGGAACGTGCGCGCGATGCCCGCCTTGGCGGTGCGGTGCGGAGGAAAGCCGGTCACGTCGCGGCCGCGAAACGTCACCCTCCCAAAGGTCGGTTTGTAGAACCCGGTGACACAGTTGAAGAGGGTCGTCTTGCCGGCCCCGTTGGGGCCGATCAGGGCGAACACCTCGCCTTCCTCGACCTCGAAGCTGACATTGTCGACGGCGACGAGCCCCCCGAATCGTTTGGTCACGCCGTCGACTTTCAGGATGGGCGCCATGTCAGGCCTGCAGCTGACGGGGCGCGGCGATCGCCTCGTGCTCCTCATGCCGGAGCTCTTGCTTGCGGATCTGGCTTGGCAGCAGTCCCTGCGGGCGCAGCAGCATGATCCCGACCAGGATCAAACCGAAGATCACGTACTTGCTGCGAGAGACCACTTCAGAGATACCGGGCCAACCGTTCGGGTTCGACTGGTTGAGCCAATCCAGGCCGAGGGACGAAGCAAGGTTCTGCATCTGCAACGGCGCGTTGGGCAGCAGCCAGAAGAGGATGAAGTACAGGACTATGCCGCCGAGCATTGCTCCCGGGATGTTGCCCATCCCACCGAGCACGACCATCGCCAGCACCGTCACGGAAACGATGAAGCCGAAGTTCTCGGAGCTGACGTATGAGAGCTTCGCCCCGTAGAAGGCGCCCGCGAAACCACTGGTCGCGGCGCCGATCGAAAAAGCCAGGAGCTTGATGCTCACCGTGTTGACGCCGCTGGCCGCGGCAGCAGTCTCGTCTTCTCGCACCGCCATCCATGCCCGACCCAGGCGCGAGCCGTGGAGGTTGTTGACCAGGATCACGACGAAAAAGATCAAGGCCACCATCAGCACGTAATAGGCGGTGAGGTTGGCAGAGGTGAATCGGAAATCCGGTACCCACGCGAAGTCCTGGCCCACCCACGGGCCGACAAACCAGCCCGGCAGCGAGGGCACATCGAGGGCGCTGATCCCGGGTACGCCGCCGGTCCAGATGCCCGCATTGCGGAACACGCGCGGGACGATCTCGCCGAAACCAAGCGTCACGATGGCCAGGTAGTCGCCCCGGAGGCGCAGAGTGGGCGCACCGAGCAGCGCGCCCGCCGCGGCGGCCACGAACATGCCGATGAACAGCGCGATCCAGAACGGGACGTGCAGGTTATGGCCGATCGGTGTGACGCCGAGGTGGTTCGAGGCCACCAGCGCGTACGTGTATGACCCGATCGCGAAGAACGCCGCATAGCCAAGGTCGAGCAGACCGGCGAAACCGACCACGACATTGAGGCCGATCGCCATCAGGATGTAGATGCCGGCGTCGGCGGCGAGGCCGACCAGATAGTCGCCACTGCCACCGGTGGCGAACTGGACTATGGCGGGGTAAAACAGGGCGCCCGCTCCCATCAGCACGTAGGCAATGGCGTTGGGGCTGCGCAGGCTGGTCCGAATGAAATCCTGCGCGCGCGTCACTTCTCAGGCACTCGCATCCCGAGCAAGCCGGTCGGTCTGAAGACCAAGACGAAGATCAGGATGCCGAACACCAGCACCTGCGTCCAGGCCACCGTGAAGTAGCCGTCCGAGATGGCGTAGATGACACCGATGAGCAGGCCCCCCAGCGCTGCGCCCGGGATGTTGCCGATGCCACCGAAAACGGCGGCCGTGAACGCGTATAGACCGTACGTGAACCCGTCGAACGCGGAGTAGGAGTTGTAGTAGAGCCCGTAGATGATGCCGCCGGCGCCCGCAAGTGCAGCGCCGATGAAGAAGGTCGCCGAGATCGTGCGGTTGATGTCGATACCCATCAGCTGCGCGGCGTCGCGGTCCTGGGCGGTCGCCCGCATCGCCTTGCCCAGCGTCGAGCGGTTGACGAACACAGTCAGCGCGATCATCAGCACCACCGCGAGGACGATCACAGTCACAGCCTTGGCGGCGATCGTGACGCCGCCGCCTAGGGGAATCTGATACTCGGGTAGGAGATCCGGATAGTGCAGAGTGAACGGCCCGCGCCACACGTTCATCACGCCCTCGAGGAGCGCGGACATGCCGATGGCCGTGATCAAAGGGGCAAGTCGCGGGGCATGCCGAAGCGGGCGGTAGGCGACGCGCTCGATGCCCACGTTGATGAGCGCGCACACCAGCATGGTCACGAGGAACACGCCTATCAAAGGCAGGACCACGCCGATCCCGAACGTCCGCCCTTCGGTGAGACCAAAAATCGGCAAGATGGCGGCCGAGATGAACGCGCCCAATGTGAACACGTCGCCGTGCGCGAAGTTGATCAGCTCGATGATGCCGTAGACCATCGTGTAGCCAAGCGCCACGAGGGCGAAGATCGCCCCCAAAGCCAGCCCGAAGCCCATCGTCTGGAAGAAGTAGGTGGCCCCGCCTGGGGCCGTGGCGACGCGCTGTACAGTCGCCACCAGGGCGACGACCACGATCGCAAGCCCCACGAGGTTGATCAGCGAGGCTGTAGGCGTGGAGATCAGGGACGCCCTAACCCTTTGGACCATCGCGGCCATCCGCGTAATTGTTCACAAAAGCGGTGGCTTGGCAAAAAAAGAGGGAGGGGCCGGCGGCCCCTCCCCGCGGAAAGAACGCTCTTAGACGGTGACGGCGATGTTCTTGACAGTCGTCCAGGCGCCGCCCTTGTACTGCTGAACTTGCAGTGCCGGGGTGGTCGGGTCACCCGCCGAGTTGAGGGTGTAGGTACCCGTGAGGCCCGGGAAGTTGGAGGTCTTGGCCATCTGGTCGATGACCTGCTGCCGGGTCGGCATGTTGCCGCCGTTGGCGTCGATCGCGCGCCCGATGGCGTCGATCAGGATGGCGGCGCAGTCGTAACCGGCGAACGTGTAGGCCGCAGTGTCGTCAGGGGAAGGGTGTGCCTTCTTGTAGGCGGCGATGGTCGTAGCGGCGCTTGCGTTCGCGTTCGCGTCTGCAACGCCCTGGGTCGCGTACATGTGGTCGTTGCCCATCGTCGTGCCGGAGTCCTTGATGCACTGCCCGTCGCCGATACCGTCAGGGCCGAGGTAGTAAGAGTTGGGGTCGAAGATGCCCTGGCTCTCCTGGCGCGGGATGCAGCCGTAGGAAGCGGAGGTGGCGCCGGCGTAGATGGCCTGAGCGCCAGCGGTCTTGGCCTTGTTCAGCCAGGCGTGGAAGTCAGGCTTGCTCGAGGTGTCGAAGCCCTGGCGGGCGACGACGGTTCCGCCCTTCTTTTTGAATTCTGTGGCGAAGTTGTTGGCGACGCCGAGTCCGAACGGCTCCTGGTCGTCCCAGACGGCGACCGTCTTGAGGCCAAGCGTGTCCGCTGCGTAATCGGCCATCGCGGGACCCTGGAAGGTGTCGTTGGCGGCGACGCGGAAGTAGTTGTTCTTGCCGGTCGGACGCAGGCTCGCGGCTGTGTAGCCGGCGTACTTCTGGCAGTAGTCGAAGGCGAGGGTCAGGCACTCGTTCGTGTTGGACGGGCTGATCATCGCCAGAGGAGCCTGGTTCGCGACCGGAATCTCGGCCGCGGCGACGCCCGAGTTGAAGGGGCCGACCATGCCCAGCAGCTTGGTGTCAGAGATCATCTGCTGGACGTTCTGGGCGCCCTTGGTCGGGTCGTGCTTGCCGTT
>WNFO01000929.1_pt1 | contig 22277 bp, 19 predicted proteins | sample 5400251 | NCBI WGS metagenome assembly WNFO01 (sample SAMN13153354, study PRJNA577476) | soil metagenome | isolation source: 100 cm saprolite under Madrone tree | place: USA:California | collected 2016-06-14
TTTCGGCGACGATGGCTTTGCGCACTCCGGGGATCAAATCCTCGATGGGGATGGTGCCTTCGCGGAAAAATTCCTCCATCAAGTCGTCGTCGCCTTCCGCGACCATTTCGACCAATTTTTCGTGCGCCGCTTTTGCTTCGTCGGCCAGCGCGGCGGGAATTTCTTCGATTGAAGGCTTGCCGTCGCCATCGGGCTTGTACATGTGCGCCTTCATGGCCACCAAATCGATCGCGCCGCGAAAACCTCTTTCGGTGCCGATGGGGAGCTGCAGGGCGACGACGTTGCGGCCGAACACGGACTCCAGCGATTCCATGGAGCGCTCAAAGCTGGAAAGCTCGCGGTCCATCCAGGTGAGGACGAAGGCGCGCGGAATGTCGTACTCGGTGCAGTAGTCCCAAACTTTTTCGGTGGTGACTTGCGCGCCGACGTGGGCGTCGACGGCGATCAGCGCGGCGTCAGCAGCGATCAGCGAAGCTTTCGTTTCGGTAATGAAGGTGGAATAGCCGGGGAGGTCGAGAAAATTTATCTTTACGTTGTTGCCGGAGCAGAGCGTGCACGGCCATTCGGCGTAGGCCAGACCGGTTTGAATCGAAATTTTTCGGGCGATTTCTTCTTCGTCCCAATCCGTGGTGGTGCTGCCTTCCGCAACTTTTCCCCATCGCGGCGTCATGCCCGCGGTGTACAACAACGACGACACCAGTTGCGTCTTTCCGGTGCCGCCGTGGCCGACAATGCCAACGTTGCGAATGTCCTTGGTGGGATAGCTCTTCATACAGACCTCCATTGGGCGAGGTCCGCCGAACACGATGGAGGCGCGGGCCTGCGCCTGGCTTGTGGTACTGGGGTTTGAGAGCGCGGCCCTTTCCCTGGGTCCTGCGAAGAAGGACGAAGAGTTAGCAAAATCCCCTGGTCCGCTCTCGAAGCGTGCGAAACCCCGGACAGCTAGGGTCCGCACGAGGCGGATGCTAGCACAGCGGATTCAGTAGGGCAATCGCGGGACCTATTCCGGGCCGAGAACCGGATAAAACTTGCGCAGGACCGTGAGCAGGTCCGTGGCACTGAGTGCGAAACCAATGCCGCTAACGCTGCTCCGCGCAACCTTCAAGGTGTTAATGCCGATCACTTCCCCGCCTGTGTTGAGAAGAGGACCGCCGCTGTTTCCAGGGTTAATAGCGGCATCGGTTTGGATCCACAGTCCGGGTCCGGCGGCAGGAAATTTTCCGACGGCGCTGACGATTCCCTTCGTGACCGTGAAAGGCATTCCCCCACCGGGGTTTCCAACCGCGATTACGGTCTCTCCTTGACGCACGCTACTCGTGGCCGCCAAGGTCAAGCATGGAAAATTGCTGCCTTCAACCTTCAGCAAAGCGATATCACGGTCCGGATCAATATGAATTATGTTAGCCGTAAGTTGCTCTCCGCCTGAAAGAATGGCCAGCAACGAACCTTCACCGCGTGCGAGATGCGCGTTTGTGGCGATTACGCCCTTTTCGGTGACGAAAAAGCCGCTACCCGATTTGCTCAGCCCTTTTAGACGAACCACGGCTGGCTTGGCGCGTGCGATTACCTCCTCGAGCGCCAGCTCTGGCTTGAGCTCCACGTCGCGCGGCCCTTCCGTGGCTTCCGGAACATCCGCAGAGATATTGCCTGTAAACACTTTGGAAATCGGATCGAGGTCCACGTGGAAATGATCCAATTTGAGGAGCCAATACTCACCGTGGTTATGGCCTTTCAGCGAGACCCAATTCATCGGTCCTTCGGTCATCTGGACTTCTTTCGTGGTGTAGCCAGTGAGGCTGATACGCGCAATCATGGAATGCTGCAGACGTCGGCCTAAAGCGGTCTTGGTTTTGTGGAAGTAGCCGCCGGGTACTTGCTCTTCGTAGGGAGTGGTTCCGACAATAACGCCGTTGATTTCGACACTGGCGCCTGAGGGAGTGCTAGTGATTTTCAGGGTATCGGCACGCGCAAACGGCGGCCAAAGGAACACCACAAGCGCAAACGAAAGAAGGAACTCCGCGCGGGACGCCATGCGCCAACCTCGCCGGAAGAATGAGGCCCACGCCGAGGGAGATTACCATCTATGAAGTTACTTTCATAGAGAAATTACTCAGGAACAGAATCTGCGGGCAGCTTGGTCTTGCGCGAGTAGCCCGCGCATGACAGGACCGGCAAGCGCGGATATTTCGGAAACGTCGGATCGCTGGCCGAAAGCTGGCACATCACGAAGGCCGAGCCGCGATCGGAAAATATCGTACGGGCGTGGCGGCAGTCGGAGCACAGTCCGGTTTCCACGTTTTTCAGCGGATCGCTCACGAAACAAGGATAGCGCAGAGTCGCGCATGAATCGCCAAGGCCGAGGGATCCCTGAATTTGGCCGGAGGTTCCGATAGCCAGAGCGCGTGCGGCGTCGCATAATCGGGTTATGACGCCGCGGGAGCTGGCCAATTCGATCTGCGAAACTCTGCGCAGCCATGGGCATGAAGCGCTGCTGGCGGGCGGCTGCGTGCGCGACATTTTGCTGGGGCGCGAGCCAGCGGATTACGACGTCGCTACGGATGCCACTCCGGATGAGGTGATGGTTCTTTTCCCGGACAGTGTGGCGGTGGGCGCGCAATTCGGCGTCATTGCAGTACAACGCGATGGGCTGAGGGTTGAGGTGGCGACGTTTCGCGCCGATGTCGGCTATTCCGATGGGCGGCATCCGGATAGCGTGGTGTACGCGCGTACCGCGAAGGAGGACGTGCAGCGGCGCGATTTCACAATCAACGGGCTGATGATGCGGCACGACACGGGCGACGTGCTCGATTACGTCGGTGGACATGACGATCTGCGGGCTGGGATCATCCGGGCAATCGGCGAACCGGATCGCCGCTTTCGCGAGGACAAGCTACGCCTGCTGCGGGCGGTGCGCTTTGCCGCTCGCTTCGGGTTCGCCATTGAGCCTGCCACTTTCGAGGCCATAAGGCGGCACGCTCGCGAGATCACGAAGGTTTCGGCGGAGCGCGTGCGGGATGAACTGACGAAGTTTCTGACAGAGGGCGCGGCGCGTCGGGGATTTGAGTTGCTGGAGGAAACAGGGTTGCTCGAGATGATCTTGCCCGAGGTCACGGCACTGAAAGGGGTGGAACAGCCGCCGCAGTTTCATCCCGAGGGTGACGTCTGGATCCACACGCGGCTGATGATCGAGCAACTGCCGGCCGGGGCCTCGCCAACGCTGGCGTGGGGCATCCTTTTGCATGATGTAGGCAAGCCGGCGACCTTCAAGTCCGCTGAGGAGACGGGTGATCGCATCCGTTTCGACGGGCACGTCGACGTTGGGGTGCGCATGACTGAAGACATAACCCAGCGCTTGCGCTTCTCGAACGACGATGCCGAGCAGATTGTTGCGCTAGTGGCCAACCACATGCGGTTCAAGGACGTCGAACAAATGCGGGCCGCGACCCTGAAGCGCTTCGTCCGGCTGCCGCGATTCGAGGAGCACTTGGAGCTGCATCGGCTCGACTGCCTCTCCAGTCATCGGCGCCTTGAGTCTTATGAATTTGTCCGCCGCACCCTGGCGGAAACACCGGCAGAGCAGATTCGGCCCCCTCGTTTACTGACCGGGGACGATCTGCTGGAGATGGGCTACCAGCCCGGCCCGCTTTTCAGCGAGATCCTGCGATCGATAGAAGACGCCCAACTGGAAGGGCAACTTAAGTCAAGAGATGAGGCGAAGGACTACGTTCAGCGCGAGTTTGGAAGGGCCAAGCGCGAAACGGCAAGGAAATGATCGAAATGACCACAGAATCTCCTTGCCTCCCGTGGCTATCTAATTGATTCTGCTGCCTTTCTGTGGGACGTTGCATTTGGGCGCAGAGGACGCTACAATCTTAGCTGGCCGCACTAAGATTTTGTGCTGCTTGAAATTACAACTCTCGCACCCTTTACTACCCCGGCGCATCTAACCACCCAAGCGCGTTTCTTCTTCCGTTTCGCGCTTAAGATTAGGGGACATCATGGCTGAGAAAAAATTCTCGGTGCCAGACGTTTTGCCAGTCCTGCCGGTAAGAGACACGGTGCTGTTTCCCGGCGCCGTGCTTCCGCTCACGGTCGGCCGGGAAAGCTCTCTGGCGCTGGTCAATTCCTTAGAGGGTGACGAAAAGCTTTTGGCGGTGGTCGCTCAGCTCGACCCACGCATTGAGGACCCCTCTGCCGCGGACCTGCACAAGGTCGGGACCGTGGCCAAAGTGCACAAGACCGTAAAAATGCCGAACGGCAACGTGGTCGTTTTTCTGGAAGGCTTGCAACGGTTGCAAGTCAGCGAGCTGGTTACCTTGCGTCCGTACATGCGGGCTCGCGTTGAGCCGCAGCCGGACATTATCGGCGAAGTGGATGCCGAACTTGAGGCTTTGCAGCGCAACGCGCAAGAACTGTTCCGCGACGTTGTGGGTCACTCGCCGCAGCTTTCCGATGATCTGCAGTCGGTAGCGTTGAACATCGACGATCCCGGCCGATTGGCGGACTTCATCGCGGGAACGCTGCCTTCGCTTTCCACGCTGGTGCGGCAGGAACTTATCGAGACGCCCAACGTGCGCAAGCGCCTGGAAGCGTTGATTCGTGAGCTTTCCAAAGAACTCGAAGTGCTCGAGCTGCGCTCGAAGATCCACGAGCAAGTGCAAGAGCAGGTCAGCCAAAACCAGCGGGAATACCTGCTTCGCGAGCAAATGAAAGCGATTCAGAAGGAATTGGGCGAGTCCGACGATTCCATGCAGGAGATCGATGAGCTTCGTAAAAAAGTCGAAGAAGCCAACATGCCCGCGGAAGCCAAGAAAGAGTGCGATCGCGAGCTGAAGCGCCTGGCGAAGATGACTCCTGCTTCCGCGGAGTACATGGTCTCGCGGACGTATTTGGAATGGATGACTTCCCTGCCGTGGAGCAAGTCTTCCGGACACGAAGAAATCGACATCACCAAAGCGCAGACAATCCTCAACGAGGATCACTATGACCTGGAGAAGGTCAAGGAGCGCATCCTGGATTACCTAGCGGTCAAGAAATTGCAGCCGGGCATGAAGGGGCCGATCCTGTGCTTCATCGGTCCTCCAGGCGTGGGCAAAACCTCGCTCGGCAAGTCTATCGCGCGTTCGCTCGGACGCAAATTCGTGCGTATCGCTTTGGGCGGCATGCACGACGAGGCGGAAATCCGCGGACATCGCCGGACCTACATCGGCGCGCTGCCTGGCCAAGTCATCCAAGGCATAAAACGCGCGGAGATGAACGATCCGGTGATGATGTTGGACGAAGTCGACAAGCTTGGCCGCGATTTCCGCGGCGACCCCTCTTCGGCGCTAATGGAAGTGCTCGATCCGGAACAGAACAACTCGTTCCGCGATCATTACCTGGACGTGCCATTCGATCTCTCGAAAGTGCTGTTCATTGCCACGGCCAACTGGATGGATCCCATCCCAGAGCCGCTGCGGGACCGCATGGAAATCATCGAGCTGCCCGGCTACACGGGAGAAGAGAAGCTGCACATCGCGCACAAGTACCTGATCCCCAAGCAAGCCACGGAACACGGATTGAAAGTGGGCGAGCAACTAGAGTTCACCAATGAAGGACTCCAGGAAATCATCCACAGCTTCACGCGTGAAGCGGGCGTGCGCAACCTGGAACGCGAGATCGCCACCATCACGCGCAAACAGGCGCGCCGCATTGCCGAAGGCAAGACGGAAAAAATGGTGGTAACACCGGAAGTCGTCCGCGAATTCCTGGGCGTGCCGAAGTTCCGCACGGAAAAGGAAGTGGCGGAACGGGTAAAGAAGCCCGGAGTCGCGGTGGGGCTGGTGTGGACGCCGGTGGGCGGCGACATCATTTTTATTGAAGCGACTCGCATGCGCGGCGGCAAGCAGTTCACCATGACCGGCCACCTCGGCGAAGTCATGCAGGAATCGATGACGGCGGCGCTGACCTGGACACGAGCCAACTGCGAACGCTACGGCATCGATCCGGACTTCTTCCGCAAGCAGGATATCCACATCCACGTGCCGTCCGGAGCGGTGCCGAAGGATGGTCCTTCGGCGGGCGCGGCGATGGTAACCGCGCTGGTCAGCCTGCTCAGCGGGCGCCCGGTGCGCGAGGGCCTGGCCATGACCGGAGAGATGACGCTTTCCGGCGTGGTGCTCCCTATCGGTGGAGTGAAGGAAAAGGTGCTCGGCGCAAAGCGCGCGGGCATCAAGGAAGTGCTGTTGCCCGCGGACAACGAGCCCAACGCCGTGGCCGATCTCACGCCGGAAATTCTCGGCGACATGAAGATCATCTATGTGCGCACGCTCGATGAGGTGCTGGAACACGCGCTGCAGAAGGATCCGGTGACACCGGCAATCGTGCCCCCGGAGCCGAAGGGCAAGCGCGTTGACGTGCCTCGCGCGATCCACTAAATCCTAACCACGCAGCCTACTGTAACCTGAAAGCCTGAAGACGAAACGCTCACTTCCTAATTGGTGTCAACAGACCGTAGTGAAAGACTGCTGCCGCCATATCGTCGTATTGTTGTCGGCCTAGCGTGAAGGCCTCCACAGCCGAGAATATGCGTGCTAATAGTTCCCGGGGCGGAATCCGCAGGCCGTTCTCGCAAAGGCTCTGCAGCCGCGAAATGCCGAACGCCTCGTCATTGGTATTGAAGGCATCTGTGATCCCGTCCGTGCAAAACAAGACGGAGTCACCCGGTTGCAGAGCCAGCGTCGAAGTATCGTATTGCGCGTCTGCAAACAGCCCCGGTGGTAGCCCTGGAATTTCGAGAACCCGGCAACCGTCCGTACAAAGATGGAGGGGCCCTAGCATTCCCGCGCTGGTAACCTGCATCTGGGCGGTGCGCGGATCGAAGACTGCATATTGTGTGGCGCTGTAACGCCGGGGTACGCCCTGAAGCAGCAGTCTACGATTCAGAGTGGAGAGCACAGTACCCGGCGATTGGCCCGTCTTATGAACGCCCCGCAGCGTTCCCACGGCTAACGCGGCGTACATTGCGGCCGGAAGACCCTTTCCCGATACGTCCCCAAGGTACAGCCCAATGCTTCCGTCCGCCAATTCGAAATAATCCAGGAAATCACCACCCACCGCAGCTACAGGTTGAAACTGGTGCGAGATTCTGACGGCGCCGACGCGCAATGGTTCCGCAGGCAGCATCACGCCTTGGATCGCGCGCGCTTCTTCCAATTCTTCTTCGCGAAGCTTCTCTATGCTGAATTCCAGCAGCGCCACGGTCATTTCGTGTGTTCACAAAATCGGGAAAATTTACCGAAGGAAGGGGGGGTTCGGCAGCAGATGTGAGTCTAACAAATCCCTCCATGGGTGGCCGAACAAACCTCCCCATTGTTTCCTTCCGCACGCCCCTTGACGTCGAGGTTGCAGTCGCCGCTCCCACGTTCCACAATTCCCTTTATGAAGATTCTCGTCTCCCTGCTGGTTACCGCGGGCTTTCTCTTTGGCGTCTACATTCTGTACTTGAAGAGGATCCCTACCGTCGCCGAGGGCACAGTCGCCACACAGGCAATCAGCCTGACCGGCGTGAAGATGGATCTGCTGCAGATCGCCAAGGCCGAGCGTAACAGCATCGGTGTCGATGGACATTGCATGAACATGGATGAGCTCCTGGCTTCCGGCTCCATGAGCTTGTCGCGCCCCGAGCGCGATGGCTACTCGTACACCGTGGAGTGCTCCGGCAACGACTTTACGGTTACGGCACGACACGCTCCCGCTCCCGCTGGCTCTGGGTTTCGTTACCCAAACATGATGATTGACCAGTCCATGCAAGCGCGCGAAGTCGAATAGCCCGCCTGCCTGGGCTCCTGCCGCACGACCCTAAGGTCTCTCTAAAGTTGAGTTTCCGTTTAGATGCCTCGGCGGCAAGGGAACTTTTCACGGACCTCCCGCGTACCTTCTATCGACAGGGATTCCCGCAAGCCTCGGCGCCAGGGGCGCCTCAAAGATAACGAAGGAGCAGAAAATGGACGGCACGATTATCGGTTTAGTGGCTGTAATAATGAGCCTAGGCATTCCCCTTGGCGCAATGTATACCTATTACCGAGTGCGTCAGCTGCGCACCGAAGAGCGGCTGGCGGCCATTGCCAAGGGTGTCAGCGTTCCCTTGGAACCGGAGCTCTCGCAAGGCGCGCGTTCGCGTCGCGCGGGGATCTTGCTGACCTGCGGCGCGGTCGGCTTCATCGTCGCGCTCGGCTTCATCGCGCAAATCGAGCATGAGCACGACACCTGGACCGCCGCGGCGCTCGGCATCATTCCCCTGGCCATCGGCATCGGGTACTTCGTCGACTTCACGCTCATCCGCCGCGACGCTCAGGCATAGGCACAGAAATTTAGCCCAGCAATTGTGAGACGCGGATCGGCGCGTGGCCGATCTGCATTTCATTTGGTTTCCAGCGGTGTGAACGCGTCTCCCTGTTTTATCGCCAGACGGATCGGTCTTGGCGGACCGCTTGCCGGAACGGTCACCTCGGCCCACAACTCCCCTCCTCTAGCTTGTCGCCACGGATCAGTCGCGTGCTCGGGGAGAAAGAACAAGACCGGCTCGCTCAAGTTCGTTGTCGCCGCCTGCCCCGGCCGGTAGCGGCGAAACATATTGGCCCCTTCTGTGCTTGAAGAGCAGTCCGAAGCCAACCGTCCATTTCCAACGCGAAGTTTTCCTCGCACATATCCGCTGTTGAATATCTGCAGACGGCGCATATCTCGCGGCGATGCGGGTGCGGCGGGTGGTGTCGCTAAAGCGTTGTCACACACGACCTCCAACTGCAGCGCCAGGTATCGTCCGCGAATCGGCAGGTCCGGATCGTACACTCCGACCCTGGCCCACCCTCGCGGCAACCGGTGGCGGTCCCATGCGAGCTTCGCGCCCAGGCTGGCCACAATCGCGACTTGCAGGGCGCCCACCAACAATCCCTTTTGCAGCGCAGTCATTCCGCGCTCCTCTGCACGCGCGCGATGAGCTGGCGCCGCGTGCGCTCCAGAATCCATCCACCCACCAGGAGCAGCACGCCCATTCCGATCAGACTGGCCGAACGTCCCAGTTTGTCCATCACATCCGAAAAATAGAAAATGAGCACCGTCAGCGCAAAGCCCACGACGCCCAGGTTGATCCGCTCGCGCTGCCGTTCCAGCAAACCCCAAGTCACCAGCGCGAGTGCTCCAGCCCCTGCCCACAGGTAAATGCCCAGGGAATTCCACGCGTAAGCGGCCAGCGTGTCCGTAGTTCCCGAGTGCACCGGGCTGAATGTTCCGATCACCAACACCCATATCGTAGCGATCGCGCTCACCCACACCCCTCTTCCGCGCAGGATCAGCGCGAGTGCCAGCGGTGCACAGATGGCAATGGTCCATCCCGTGACGAGCAGCGGCGTGGAAACATGCGCGCGGTTCACCTGCCACCACTGCTCATGCCTCTCCACGAAAGCCAAAATGCTGAGCGGCAATAGCGCTATCCCACCGACCCACACCAACGCCCTCCGTACGGGAGAATTCTCTTCCCCGGTCCTGGCCGTGAAATAGGTAATCGCCAGCAGGAGGAGTCCTTCCAACATCAATTGGCCGCTGACCTGCAAACTCTCCGTGCGTACCTCCCATTCGCCCGCCAGCCACGCTGGCACCAGCAAAGCCAGCAGCGCCGCCTGCGTCCAGTTGCGGAGAAGAAGCCACCCCGCGAGCGCTCCGATGGCCCACAGAAGAATGCCGTTCGGCCAATGTTCCTGAAGATTGAAAATTTGCGCCGCCAGGAAAATCCCTGCGCCTACGCATACGGTGCCAATGGTGTAAAACGTTACTGAAAGCGCCGGGAAGCGTTCCGCAGTGAAGGCGCCGGCGACGGGAAACGCTGCCACCAGCAACAGAACCAAGCTAAAGCGCCAAGCCGGCGACAGTTCATCCCAATGCGCCGCGACGAACAACAAAACCCCGGCGCACAGCAAGACCCCGCCCAGCGCCAAGGCCAGCAGCACCGGCCAACGCAACCGCTCACTCGGCACTTGCGATTGTTCAAAAGCCCGAATCCGCGCCGCTGTGCTCGCGTCCACAACTCCGGACGACAACCAGCGCTCAAGTTGTTTTTCCAGGGTCGCCGCCAAGCGATGTCTCCTATAAATACATGTGGACGTGCCGCGAGCCTAGCGAAGACCCGGCGCGCCTGCAACAGGGCAAGCCTGGCGCGCCAGCACGCTCAAGGCGCGCGTTTCTGGTCCGCCACGAGCACGCCCGCTTCCGCGTAATTCGTCGCCGCCACATCATGAAACGACACGTGAATGTTCTCGCGCTTGGCCCGCCCGTCTTCGATCAGCACGTTGGTAATACGCTCGGCAATTTTGCGTTTCTGCTCCGGCGTGCGCCCTTCCACCCAGGTAATCTGCACATGCGGCATCGCTCTCCTCCCATAAGTTCGATCAGCCGCATTCTATCCCACTCGCCTGTTGAGTCTTGCGGCGGAACTTAGGCTACTTAAGAGCAGTCGCAGTGGTAATTGACGGAGGGGCAGCGCCGTTTTGGACTTGCGGGGCGATGGCGCTGGGCCAGATGACTTCGAGAGCGGTTTCGCGGCGCACAAGCATCTTGGGCCGCTTGCTGACCCGGATCGTCAGGGTGTTTTCGGTGTCGGCGCGAAGCTCGCCCAAGCCTTCCTTTTCGGTCTGCAGGCTTTTATCGGCGCGATACAGGGCTACGCGAAGCTGGTGAGGTCCCGCCGGCAGCAGGCGTTCCAGACGCATAGGATCAGCAGCCGCGTACTCGCGCAGACTTGTGGTTAGGAGCAGGTCGTGGTCGGCGAAAATGGCCAGGGTGCCGTCCCCAACGGTCGCATTGATCTTAATACGCAGGGCGGCGCGCTGTACCGCTATAGGCACAGCAGCGGCTACAGACGCCGGTAAAGTCAGCGTAGGCACCGCGACATCGGAGCGGGCATCCCGGGCTGCAGGTGCCGCGGCACGAGCCACTTCACTGTGTCGATAGGTCTGATTCCGGCCACGGCGTACAGGGCCAATCCGCTTCGGCGCTATGAGGCTCTTGGAATACCCAGGTCCGGCGGAAACGGGGAAAGCAACCTCCGCGGCGGGTTCGCTTTGCAAGTCTTCCGGAGCTTTCGGGGCAGTAAACGAAGTGATCAGCGCCGGCGCCGGCGGTCTGTGGAAATGCGAGACAACTGCACGTCCCATTGGGACGCTGCTCCCGGCCAGCAAAATCACCGAAGCAAAGGCCCAAATGTCGCGCGTCTGAAGGGGCCGGGACCACCAAGATAGACTCGAAGCCGGCGGAGGAGCGGGGCCACGCCGAGCCAAAGGATACAGGGAAGCAGCCAACGCGTCTCCATTTGGATAGCGGTCGTCAGCCTTCTTGGCTAGGCAGCGCATGACGATGTGGTCGAGGCCCGGTGGCAGCGCCGGATTGCGCCTGGACGGCTCAACCGGATCGGCCGTGAGGATTTGCGCGCAAACGGCAGCCACGGAACTGCCGTCGAAAGGTGGCACGCCGGTGAGCATCTGATAGAGAACAATGCCCAGGGAGAAAAGGTCGGACCGGGTGCTGTGGGGCTCGCCCATGATTTGCTCGGGAGCGAGATAGGCCGGAGTGCCCATAATGCGCCCGGAACCGGAAACCTGTGTGGCAAAGCGTGCGATGCCGAAGTCACTGAGCTTTACCTCACCCTCCTCCGTAATCATTACGTTGGCTGGCTTAACGTCACCATGGATGATGCCGGCGGTGTGCGCGCGGCCGAGCGCCGTGGCTAGGTCCGCGGCCCATGAGCAGGCACGTGGCCAGGGAATGGGCGACTCCGAAAGCACCTGCAGCAACGTTCGCCCGTTCACGTACTCCATCACCAGGTAGGCGATGCCGGTTTCTTCCACGCCGACGTCGAAGAGATTGACGATGGCAGGGTGCGAGAGCTGGCCAACGATTTGCGCTTCACGCAAGAATTGTTTCTGTTGTGGCGCGGCGCCGAAGGAGTGCACCAGGGTCTTGATGGCCACGGTGCGCCCAATGATCTTGTCGCGGGCTTTGTCCACACGACTGGTGGCGCCGAAACCTAGGGGGCCAACGATCTCGTAACGGTCTTTTTGCATGGCTGAGCGTAAACCCGCGTGGCGACTCTTGACGCCCGGGTTGAGCCGAGATGTTGAAGGAAAAACTGTGGAAAGAGAATGGGCCTGTAGTTCAGGTGTGTATTGGTCCTTAGTACCACGTCCAATGGGCTAGTGTGTTTCCGAAGGACAGGGGCGGCGGTAAGCTACTGATAAGCAGTACCTTATCTGCAATAAGAAACGGCAATAGGCGCTGCCCTTGTGCGGCAGTCGGCGGTCAAAGTACGACACTGCCCTTTTGGGACTTTTCTGAAAAAGACTAAGCCGAGCGCAGAAGCTGACCTACACGATCGCGGAGAGAAGATGGCTGCGCCTGTGTTTGCGGAGGCGCGTTGCGCCGGGACAACGGATGCAGCCGCTCGGCAAGTGTTTCCGCGGAGGCACAGCGATGGGACGGGTCCTTCGCCAGGCAAGAGGCAATCAGTTCGTTAAAAGCCGCCGGAACGGAAGGGTTCGCGTGCGATGGTGGTAGCGGAGTGGAAGAGAGAATCCGCGAACAAATGCCCTGCAGGGAGTCGGCATCGAACGGCCGGTGGCCAGTCACCATTTCATACATGACCACGCCGAGGGAGAAGATATCCGAGCGGGCGTCTTGCGGCTTGCCGACGATCTGCTCGGGGCACCAGTATGCGGGTGAACCTAGTAGCGGCGTGTCCTTGGAATCGCGGCTGGCCAGGCGCGCCATGCCAAAGTCGGTCAGCTTTATCCGGTCATCTTCGGTGATCAGAATGTTTGCCGGTTTGACATCGCCATGAATTACGCCTCTGCGGTGGGCAACCCCCAGGGCAGTGGCGACTTCGGCGGCCCAGGCGCAGGCTTTAGAACAAGGAATGCTGCCTTTTTCGAGCAGTTTCTCGAGGGACTGGCCCTGAATAAATTCCATCACCAGATAAGGAGTCTGTGAGGCCTCGTCGATACCCATGTCATGAAGGGCGATCACCGCAGGATGGGAAATCTGGCCGACCACACGGGCTTCTTGCACGAAGCGATTGCGGGCCTCGCCGCGCGCAAGTTCAGTGGGGAAAAGCTTAATGGCGACAATGCGCGCGATCAGCGGATCGAAGGCGCGCGCCACTCGGCTGTTGGCGCCCACACCGATGACTTCGAGAATTTCGTAACGGCCGACTTTTCGCGAGTCCGAGTGCACGTGCATGGGGACATTCCTCTTAGGATGCTCTTATCACTAGGGTAAAGGATAGAAAGGAATGCGGGGAAAGGCATGAAGCGGAAGTTTCGAGAATAGAAGTACGCCGGTACTAGACCAAAATTTCGCTAAGGCGTTAACACTGTTGCGGGTGAAGCGTGCAGAGGGGCGAAGACAGCGTCGGCGGCGAACTTGGCGGGGAATTTGCGCACGTACGATTTCATCCCCGGATACAAGTGGTAGTGGAAGCCGAAAGAATCCATTTCCGCGGCGGCTTGGTCCGAAGTCCAGTTTTGCTGCGCCATGCGATAGGTGGCGACCATGACGCCAGTGCGGTCTTCGCCGTAATAGCAATGGATGAAAATTTTTTGCGTGGGATCTTGTTGCACGACCTTTAGAAATAACGCAACCTTCGCATCATCGGGCGCAGACCAGCCGAGCACCGGGATGTTCACGAAACGCATCCCCAGCGATTCCGCTTGCGCGCGCTCCCAAGCCACTGGACCGCTATTTCCGCGCAAGTCAACGATGGTGGTGACGCCAAGTTTTTTCAGCTCGGCCAGACCCTGCGCGGAAGGCTGCGCGCCGCGCAACAGCATCTCGCTGACTTTCCCTGCGTTGGGTACGCCGGCCAGTTTTAACTTTTCTGCCGGTGCGCCGAAAGACGCGCGGGCTATCGCAGGCTGCGCGGAAGTGTCCGCAACCGATTGCGCACGCGATGCGCACGCGGCGGCGACCAAGCCCAACACCAGAAAGGTTTTGCACAAGCTGGAAAAAAGGAGTCTGTTCACCATCGGTTGGATGCTTTAGTGTACTCCGCGAGATGGATCAAAACGGACGCAAAGGTGATACCATGGACATGCAACGTGACCACTACAAATAGACGTGGTACGAAAACGCCAACGATATTTAGCGTTTTTCTCTTGACACGGATTGGACAGGAGTTGATACTGCGCATCGCTGACTTTGGGGAACGTGGTAGCGCCCGGGCCGGTTTTTCTGCTCCGGGGGGAATGACCGGCTTAGAAACCACGTAGCCGCCGAGCACCAAACAACAAAAACGCGACCACTTGCGGCCGAGGGATGCGCCGTCAAGGAACTGCCGTGAAGCCTTCCGAAAAGAGGAGGCTCAGGCTGGCTATTTGCGTTTTGCAACGAAATAGAGCGCGGACGACGAATTCCGATTCGTAAGGAGGCTGCATTTCTCAGGGTGAATGCCGCCTCCTTACGGCTCTAATGGGATTCAGTGTTGCGAGCCGGTCGAACCTAGCCGGAGTAAACTAGAAGGGTCGCCTCTGTGTCGAGGGCACCCGAAGCGCGGAGGGACGGATGGCTACAGTGAAGCCGGCACTTAACGGCAAATCGGTGGAAACAGGAACGCACGCGGACCACGCCAGTGCTCGCAAGGGATTAGTGTTTGAGCGCCGCTTCACGGACGGCAAGACTTCCGCGTTCGACATGGTGGAGTGGGAGAAGCGCACGGCGCTGATCGGGAACGAAAAAGGCGCGACCATCTTCCGCCAGGAAGGTGTGGAAGTCCCCAAAAACTGGTCGCAAACCGCGACGAATATCGTGACCAGCAAATATTTTCACGGCAAGCCGGGAACGAGCGAGCGGGAGAATTCGGTACGGCAGCTCATTAGCCGCGTGGCCAATACCATTGTGCGCTGGGGCCAAGAGGGCGGCTATTTTGCGGATGCGGAGTCGCGCGACGCTTTTCGCGATGAGTTGACCCACCTGCTGGTTGAGCAAAAGATGGCTTTCAACTCGCCCGTCTGGTTCAACGTGGGCGTGCAGCCCAAGCCGCAATGCTCGGCATGCTTCATCAATTCCGTGCAAGACAGTATGGAATCCATCATGGGGCTGACGCGGACGGAAGGCATGCTGTTCAAGTGGGGCTCCGGCACCGGCACGAATTTTTCGACTTTGCGCGGGAGCAAAGAAACGCTTTCCGGCGGCGGGATTGCTTCCGGGCCGGTCAGCTTTATGAAAGGCTTCGACGCGTTCGCGGGCGTAATCAAGAGCGGCGGGAAGACGCGGCGCGCGGCGAAGATGGTGATCCTCAACATCGATCACCCGGACGTCGTGGAATTCATCGAATGCAAGATGAAGGAAGAGCGCAAAGCTCACGTGCTGATCGCGCAGGGTTACGATTCCGGCATCGACGGCGACGCGTACGGCTCGATTTTCTTCCAGAACGCCAACCACTCCGTGCGCGTGACGGATGACTTCATGCGCGCGGCGGAAGAAGACCGCGACTGGTGGACGCGCAACGTGACCGACGGCCAGCCGGCTGACAAACTGCGTGCGCGCGATTTGCTCTCCAAAATTGCGGATTCCACGTGGCATTGCGGTGACCCGGGCATGCAGTACGACACCACCGTCAATCGCTGGCACACCTGCAAGAATACGGCGCGCATCAACGCCTCGAATCCCTGCAGCGAGTACATGTTCCTGGACGACACCGCGTGCAACCTGGCTTCGCTGAATTTGATGAGGTACCGCACGTCCAATGGCCAATTTGATGTGGACGCATTCAAACACGCGGTCGACGTCACCATCACTGCCCAGGAAATCCTGGTCGACAACGCCAGCTACCCCACGCAAAAGATTGCCGACAATTCCCACGCCTTCCGCCCGCTGGGCCTGGGCTACGCCAACCTCGGCGCGCTTCTCATGTCCATGGCCCTGCCCTACGATTCCGACGAAGGGCGCGATGTGGCCGGCGCCATCACCGCGTTGATGTGCGGAGAAGCCTACGCGCAATCCTCGCGAATCGCCGAGCGCATGGGCACCTTCCCGGGCTACGAAGTGAACCGCGAGCCGATGCTGGACGTCATCCGCATGCACCGCGATGCCATGCGTGGGATCCAGCCCGACCGCGTGCAGCCGGAGTTGTACCTCGCCGCGCAGGAATCCTGGGACACCGCGCTGCATCACGGCGAAAAGCTCGGCTTCAAGAATTCTCAGGTGACCGTTCTCGCCCCCACCGGAACCATCGGCTTCATGATGGACTGCGACACCACCGGAATCGAGCCAGACCTCGCCCTGGTCAAGCACAAAAAGCTCGTGGGCGGCGGCTTGATCAAAATCGTCAACAACACCGTGCCCGAAGCGCTGATGAAGCTGGGCTACACCCCGGAACAAAGCAGCGAAATCGTTTCGCACATCGACAAGCAAGGCACCGTGGAAGGCGCGCCATACTTAAAGCCCGAGCATCTGCCCGTATTTGACTGCTCGCTGACCCCCGCAGGTGGCGGCCGCTCGATTAACTGGACCGGCCACGTGAAAATGATGGCGGCGACGCAACCGTTCCTCTCCGGCGCAATCTCCAAGACCATCAACATGCCCGAGGAATCGACGATCGACGATATCTCGCAGGCCTACATTCTCTCCTGGAAGATGGGACTCAAAGCAGTGGCCATCTACCGCGACAATTCGAAACGCTCGCAGCCGCTCTCCGCGGCGGGGCAGAAGAAGGACGAGAAAAACGCGGAAGCGGCCGCGGGTGCCGCGGAGCCGGTGCAGCGTGAACTTTTTCCGCGCGCGCAGCGCGAGAAGATGCCGGCCGAACGCGCTTCCGTAACCCACAAATTCAGCATCGGCGGCCACGAAGGCTACATCACCGTAGGCATGTACGAGGACAATCGCCCCGGCGAAATCTTCATCAAGATGTCCAAAGAGGGCTCGACGCTCTCGGGCATCATGGACGGCTTGGCCCTCACCATTTCGCTCGGCCTGCAGTATGGCGTGCCCCTCAAGGTCTTCGTCGACAAATTGCTCAACACGCGCTTCGAGCCTTCCGGCATCACCGCGAATCCGAACATTCGTTTTGTTTCTTCGGTGCTCGACTACATCGCGCGGTGGCTCGGCGGGCGTTTCATTTCCCCCGATTATTTGAAGCTGAACGGCGAGCACGCTACAGCAGCCGTTTCCGCTCCTGCCGCGCAAGTCTCTTCGGTAACGCCGGCGATGACCGAAGCGATGCGCCTCGCGCCGCCACTCACCAATCCTCAACCCTTCGAACCTCGCGACGCGCACGAAGGCGCGCCGACCTGCTCCGAATGCGGCATGCTGATGGTGCCCAATGGGGCCTGCTACAAGTGCGAGAACTGCGGCAGCACTTCCGGCTGCAGCTAGCTTTGCAGAGCTGCCGCTTGAGCCAGGAGAGGCCCACAACTCGATGAGCACATCCCAACCCGGCGCGGCGATCGCGACAACGCTTGCTACACTTAAACCCAAGACCAGAGGCTTTCTTCGCATCGCGCGGCATGGCACTGGACCAGGCGCGATGTACGTGATTACCTATCATCGCCTCTCGCTGGTGGAAGGATCGCGCTCACGTCCCGTTGCAGCCGAAAGCCCGCAGGCGCTGCTCGAGTTGCTGGAGCGCATCGGGCTTGACTTCCGGCTGAGCGAAGTGCGCGGCGCCCTGGAGGACGTCCTGCGTTTCGGCTCCGCGAACATCCCCGACTTGTGGCTCAGCGACGAAGAGATGATCGAGAAAGGTTTAGTCGAGAGCTAAGAAAATAGGTTCGCTGAACACAGGAGCCTACTTACTTCGTGGAGTTGCGCACGCAAGTTTTTCTTCTGACCCTATTTGCCATCGGATGGTGGGCACTGCTGTTCCCAAAGAGGATACAGCAGAGCGCTATACGACACAGCAAATTCAACCCGTTCAAGGAATACACGAGGTCCAAAACATACGTCTGGGTGACGCGGATGGTGGGTGTGGTCGCGATTGTTATCGCTACGGTGATCGAATTTTTGGTGTTCACTAGCCCTCATTGATGTCGATGCGATTAGCGCGGTCGAGGCCGCTGCGCCGGGCGCGCGGTCAGCGGACGCGGGCGCATGCGGAAGCGCGGGCCCAGCGGCGGCGGGACGTTGCGGAGGAAATCGCCGCAGCACGGGCAGCGGCCTTCGTCGCTAAATGCCCGGGTAGCGTCGGCGCGCAGCCAGTGGCCTCGTGCTTCGCATAGCGGATTGATGCATTGCACGGTGAAGCCGGGCAGATACTGCATGTCGTTATCCCTCAGCGGCCGCAGCGCCTTTTGCGGCGACGGCCCGTAGCGAGACCCGAGTTCCCCTGGGATGGACGGATGATTGCGCGGATTGTGGCCCAAGCTCGCCGTGGTGTCAAGACAAAAGACCACCACATATTGGGGTACACTTGCAAAGGGAGTTGGCAGAGTAGATGATAGGGGCGGTGTGCGCGGTCGGAAGAGCCACAGGAGGCAGTCATGGCGAACGTGACACGGGGCGGTGGGGACTTCGGAAGTTCGTTGCCGCAGATGCCGAATATTCGACTGGCAGGCTCACGCATTTTGCAGATTGGCATCGCGGTCGTTGTACTCTTGCTTTTGCTCTGGAGCACAACCTCGATTCCAACGGGCAACGTCGGCGTGCTCACCCTTTTCGGGCGCGTGACCGGCGAAACGCTCCCGGAAGGCATCCATCTGATCAATCCGTTGAAATCGGTGCAAAAGCTTTCCGTGCAAACGCAGTCGGTCAAGGAGAGCGCCAACGTTCCATCCAATGAAGGGCTGATCCTCGCGCTGGATACCTCGCTGCTGTTCCGTCTGGACAAGAGCAAAGCAGCGTTTGTGTACCAAACCGTCGGCGATAATTACGCCGAGAAAATCGTGGAGCCCACGCTCCGTGCCGCGATTCGCGCGGCAACTTCCGCGCACACCGCAAACGCGCTCTACACCAACGCTCGCGAGCTGGTGCAGTCGCAAATTCAAGATGAGCTGACCAAGGAACTCGCGCCGCGCGGCGTCATCGTCGAAAACGTCCTGCTCCGCGACGTGCAGTTACCCGCCATGCTGAAAGGCTCGATCGAGGCCAAACAGCAGGCCGAACAGGATGCGCTGCGCATGAGCTTCATCCTGCAGAAAGAAAAACAGGAAGCGGAGCGCAAGCGCATCGAAGCACAGGGCATCGCGGATTTTCAGAAGATCGTGGCGCAGGGCATCAGCCCGCAGCTACTCGAGTGGAAAGGCATCGAAGCCACGGAAAAACTGGCCACCAGCGCGAACGCAAAAGTCGTGATAATCGGCAATCCAAAAAATGGTCTGCCGCTGGTGCTGGAGCCGAAATAGGGGCGCGAGCGGTAACTATGGTTGCGGAGGAGCGCTGGGCGGGTTTTCCGTTTGCGATGCCGGCGCCGCTTTCTTCCGTGCAGGCTTGCGGTGGCTCTTCAATTCTTCCAGGGCGGCGAGGCGCGTCTTTAGCCGCTCGTTTGCCTCCTGCCTGTCATTGATTTGTTGTTTCTCGTTGTCCAGATTGCTTTTCCCCGCGGTGTCGTGCGCGTAATCAGTTTTTGACAAATACGAATCTTGATCGAGAGCGAGCTGACGCCGCTGCACATCCAAATCCTTTTCTCCCTGCGTGATTTGCACCTTCAGCTTGGCAATATCCGCGTCTTGTGCGGCCGCTTCCTTTTGCCCTTCTTCGCCCGAGGCATTATCCGCGGCTTCAGCGGCCGCAACGGCCTCCGCGCTGGGCGGCTCGGTTTCCAGCTGTGGCGGCGCCATCACATTAAAGCCTCCCTTGCCGGGTTTGAACTCGTGCCGGTCCAGGTCGTCGTCGGTGATGACTTTGGAGGAGTTCGCGGAATTTTTCTTCTGATCGCGATTGCGGCGCGCGGCGTCCGCCACGGATGAGTCTTGCGCTGGCGTTGCGATCGGCAGGCAAACGCCGGCGCCGAGGAGCACGGCAATCACTCGCAGTGGGCTAAAGGGTCGCATGGATATTGGTCCTCGCGATATACGCTGGGGTAAAGCTCAGGATACGCCGGAGCTTTTGCCGAGGCAATCTTCCAGGAGCCGGCCGTGCGAATGAAGCAACGCCCCCTGCCGCGGCAACGGGAAGACTTTACGATGCGTCTTAAGTCAGAATCTTGAAAGCGTTCCTGCTTTTTGTCCGTCCAAGAGTTGCAGCCGCGCGTCTCGGGGTGCATACTCCCGGACCGAAAGCCCGGCGCGAGCTGGAAAGGAAATGGATGCGGAAGGGTCGGTTTTTTTGCGTGGCGATGCTTTGCTGCGGGTTGTTGTTCCCGGCGTTCGCGGCGGCGGGGCGTTCGGCCCTCATAAGCGTGGCTGCCAAAGCCTCTGTCGCGCAAACGGCACCCCAGCGCCCTTCTCCCACGCAAACGCCGGTTCCTGGATTGCCGAAATCCGAACGCATCGAGCCGCAGCACGGGAAAACCGAGCAGTACACGCTATCCGAGGATCGCTACGAAAAAGCGGTGGCCTACTCGCGAGCGGCCTACGCGCTCTATTTTGTCTCCTATTTCGTGAGCTTCGTGGTGCTGCTCCTGCTCCTTCGCCTCGGCGTGGCCGCCAGGTTCCGCGATTTCGCCGAACGCGTCACCGGCCGCCGCTGGCTGCAGGCCTTTGTCTTCGTGCCCTTGCTCATCTTGGCCTGCGACATTTTCGATTTGCCGGTGCGCTTGTATTGGCATTCCTTGTCCTTGCGTTACGAACAATCGGTTCAGCATTGGGGCTCGTGGTTTTGGGATTGGACCAAGGAAGAACTGGTGGGCACGTTTTTCGCGCTCATTCTCGTCTTGATTCTGTTTGCCGTGATTAGGCGAAGCCCGCGGCGCTGGTGGCTGTACTTCTGGCTTGCCGCTCTGCCCATCCTCCTGGGGATCATTTTTATCAATCCGCTGGTCGTCGATCCGTTGTTCAACAAATTCGAGCCGCTCGACAAGGAACATCCCCAGCTGGTGGACGCTATTCAAAAGCTGACCCGGAACGCTGGCGTGTCGATATCCCGGGAACGCATCTTCCTCATGCGCGCCAGTGAAAAGAGCAACGAGATCAATGCCTATGTAACCGGGCTCGGGGCTTCCAAACGCGTCGTCGTGTGGGACACCACGCTCCAAAAGACCGCCAACGACGAAGCGCTCTTTATTATTGGGCATGAACTCGGCCATTACGTGCTGGGACATGTGTGGAAAGGATTTTTGTATGGCGCTCTAGGGCTGCTCGTTACTTTGTATCTCATCTTTCGCGGCTTGCATTGGATGCTCGGCCGGTGGGGCAGAACCTGGCAACTCTATGGCTTGGAAGATTGGGCTTCGCTCGCCGCTTTTCTCTTGCTGCTGCAAATCGTCATGTTCTTCGCTTCGCCGGTGGTCAACGGCGTCAGCCGCATGCAAGAGCACGCCGCTGACGTGTACGGGCTGGAAGTAATTCACGGCATCGTGCCCAATTCAGAAGAAGTAGCCGCGCATGCCTTTCAGATTTTGGGGGAAGTTGACCTCTCCGATCCGAATCCTCCGGCATTCATTACATTTTGGCTTTACTCGCATCCACCGCTCGCGGAACGCCTCGTATTCGCGTACAGCTACGATCCATGGTCGAAAGGCAAATCGCCGAAGTACGTGAAAGCGCGCGCAAACTGAAGTTTACGAAGCGTGCCGGCGCGCGAAGCCGGCTACCTTGTGGCGGTTCCCGCAGATGGCCATCGAGCACCAGCGCCGGCGGTGCGTGCGTGAATTATCGCTGAAGAAAAGGCCGCAACCGGGATTGCCGCAGGTGCGCAATCGCGCTTGCGCTCCTTCCACAACAATCTCCGCCGCGGAACGCGCGATGGCCGCCAGCAGCCAGTCCAGCCCTCCTTCGCGGGCCTGGAATTCCATTTTCCACGAGTTCGCTTCGAAGACCACTTCGTCGTGTCCTTCCGTGATGCGCAGAATTTCGTTGATAGGATCGGCCCATTCGCGCGCAACTTCCTCCTTTCGCACCATGGCGCCAAAGGCCCTTCGCAGCGCATCGCGAAGCCGCACGGACCGCGACAAAAGCGTTTGCGCCGCGTCTGGATCCGAACCGGAAAGTGCCAATAGACTCGACCCGCGTTCTGCCGAGACGACCTGCGAGGCCTGAAGGAAAGCGATCAACTCCTCCCAGGACAAATGCGGCCTGGGATTGCCTGGGTAAGATGGGATATTGGCAAAATCGATGGCAAGGCGGCCACCAAGCAAAAGAACAGGAGAAGCGAGATCGTCCGAG
>WNFO01000930.1_pt1 | contig 22275 bp, 23 predicted proteins | sample 5400251 | NCBI WGS metagenome assembly WNFO01 (sample SAMN13153354, study PRJNA577476) | soil metagenome | isolation source: 100 cm saprolite under Madrone tree | place: USA:California | collected 2016-06-14
CTCCGCCGGCGGAGAGCGCCGCTGCCAGGTAGCGTTCAAGGTCATGTTCCGTAAGGCCGTAGTGCTGAAAAAAGAACCTGTTCTTGTCCACGATAATTAGATGTCCTTGAGCCGGGAAAGACTCCCGGAGATGACTTCCATTATCCCACACGAGTTGATGCGCGCTGAGATGACTTGCGTGGACCTTGGTAATGGTCATACGTCACAGACAACAAACTCCGAAGATGAAAGTATTCTCATCATGACCCCAGAAGCTCTGACCCGCACGGTGGAAGATTTTCTCGCCGGTGCGCGAGATGCCGTGGTGCTGGATGATGGTGCGGTCTTGTTCGACCTGGCGCAGGCGAAGTATTCCATTTCGGGTGAACGCAATAAGTGCTTGCTGCATCTGTGGTCGGCGGAACGGAATGTGGTCCGGCGCGTGCTTGACGTCGAGATCAAGAATGAAGTTTTGCGGCTGGCCGTGCAGCGGCTCGGCCAGACCCGGCCCAGCAAGCTGGAAATTTGCCGGCAGCGGGACCGGCGCACTCCTACTGCAAAGCGGGCCGCGCGACTGGCATATCAGCGCGGCTTACAACGGACCTTGGAGCGCCGCTTCCCCGCCTATGTTGCGTCTCGCCTCACCACTTCCCTTGATCTGGAACGTTCCTTCGGCCCGATCTATGCCCGCGGCGTTTTGCGCCAGGGGCAGTCCGGTTTTGCCGTTCTGGGCGTCAACCCGCAGGAGACGCAGTCCTCGATTGATGCCGCGCTGACCTTTGGCATCTTGTGGCTCGAGGTGTGCCGCGAGGCGCAAGCGGGAAAGATGGTCGTCGCCGGTCTGAAGCTGTTTTTGCCCTCGGGCACTTCTGCGCTGACCCGCGAGCGCATGGCGCACTTGCATCCCAACGCTGCCAAGTGGCAGCTTTACGAATTGGAAAATCGCGAAGACCACTTGAAGGAGATTGATGTCTCCGATGGCGGCAACGTGAGGACCCGACTGGTGCACTGGACCGATGAAGCCGCGGCCCGGGAGCGCTTTGCAGAACCGATCCGCACAGTTCACGAACTGATGCCCGAAGCCGAAATTGCACTGCTTTCGCCGGCTGAAATCGCGTTTCGCTGTCATGGATTGGAGTTTGCGCGGGCACGTCTGTCCCACCTGCCGGGATCACTCCGCAGTTCGCATGAGATTGTCTTTGGAGTGGGCGGGGCGGAGAGGCTGCTGGAAGAGAAAAACTCCGCGATCTTTCGCCAGCTGGTACACAGCGTGGGAGAGGTGCGGCACGCCGAGGGCCCACGCGATCATGTTTTGTGGCGGTTGCATCCCGAACGCTGGCTGGAATCGCTGGTGGCGCGGGATGTCAGCGCGGTCGACGAACGGCTGGATGCCGCCTGCCTGTATTCCCAGGTGCCGGCGTTTTCCGCCTCTGACCGCGCCATGATCGATGTCCTGACCACCACCCGCGAGGGCAGGCTGGCGGTCGTGGAACTCAAAGCCGATGAAGACATCCACCTGCCGCTGCAAGGCCTGGACTATTGGTCGCGGGTGGCCTGGCATCATGCGCGGGGCGAGTTCCAGCGCTTTGGATATTTTCCCGGGCGGGAGATGTCGCTCGAATCGCCGCTACTGTTCCTGGTGGCGCCAGCGCTGCGGGTGCATCCCGCCACGGACATCCTGCTGCGCTACATATCGCCTGAAATTGAGTGGACGCTGGTGGGCATGGATGAGAGATGGAGGAATGGAGTCAAGGCAGTGTTCCGCAAGCGGCCGGGCTCGGCTTTTCCCCGGGAGGGGACAGAAAAAACAGAGCCATTTGCTAAAACCGGCTAGGGTCTGGCGTCTTATTTTTCCGGCCAGACTTCCAGCAGACGTCGCATATCCACCAGTTGAGCGAGGTGGTATGCGTTGTGGTCGGCCATCAGCAAGGCCTCCCGCAGGATGGTTTGACCGTCTCCCCACGGAATGCGGGCATACAAATCAGTTTTCGGATTCGCGACCAGGTTCTGCATCGACTTGAGGTCTCTGCGGAAGTCTCTGATGCTGGAAGTCCACGCGGCAGCCCCGGGCGGAACTTCCGTGCCCGGCCAATGGCCTTGTGGCCAGTCGGGCGAGACGTGCTTCGGGTTGCGGCTGAATTCAAGGATGTCCCACTGCGCGATGCGCATGTGCTCGAGCAACATCCACGGGGAGTGTGGCATGCCCGCCGGCTTTCGTCCGCGCAACTTTGCCGGTATTCCATCGATGACTTCATCAAACTGCGCGTGAGCGCTGCCGCCCTTGAGCAGTTCAATCAGGTGCTGGCGGAGGGAGCGGTCGTGATCGGATTTCATATGGCGGTTCTGCCTGCACAAAGGTTCTGGTTTCCAGTTTAAAATTTCCCGGCCGGAACTGGAAACCGGGAACTGAAAACTGGGAACTGAATCCCAGATTTAGCAGAAATTTTACACTCCTCTGATGGACAGCGTTCATCGTCCCGAGATAACCTAACTGCTCGAAGGAGTCTCTATGCGCTTATGGATGGTTCTACTGCTCACTATTATTCTCGGAGTTGGGTTACAGTTTGCGCTCGCTGCCATGCCCGCGGTGGGAAGCGCGGCGCCTGACTTCACGCTGCCTTCACAAGACGGCACGCAAGTCAGTTTGAAGGATCTGCATGGAAAGTGGGTGGTGCTGTATTTCTACCCCAAGGACGGCACGCCCGGATGCACCATTGAGGCCCACAATTTCCAGCGCGACCAGGCGCAATACGCACAGCGGAACGCGATGGTGGTCGGCGTCAGCGTAGACACCACGGATTCCCACAAGGAGTTCTGTTCCAAGGAAGGGCTGAACTTCAAGCTGCTGGCTGACACCCAGCATAAAGTGGTGAAGCTGTACGACTCGACCATGACCTACGCCGGCGTGGAAATCGCCGCCCGCAACACCTTCATCATCGATCCGCAGGGCAAGATCCAGCGTGCCTACACCAGCGTGGACCCCAACAAGCACAGCCAGGAAGTCCTGGCCGCTTTGGATGAGTTGGAAAAAGGAACGTCCGCCGCGAAATAAAGTCTGTGTAAGACTGAGTCCTGTCTGGGACCGGGTCGGAGCTTGCCCTGAGCGAAGTCGAAGGGACCCGGTCCCACACAGAACCTGTTCCCACGCAGAACTCGGTCCCACGCTGACCTCGCGAAAGCTAAACTGAATGCATGAACCTCCGCCCCGACGAGCTTCCACATCGCGAGTTCTATCGCATAGTGATCAGCACTGTCGCTCCACGTCCCATTGCGTGGGTTTCCACACTGAGTGATGGACGCCTGAACCTCGCCCCGTTCTCCTTCTTCAACGTGGTATCGGCCAAGCCCCCGCTTCTCGGCTTTTCTCCGTCGCTGCGGCTGGTCGACGGCCGGCCCGCCCCCAAGGACACGCTGCGCAATATTCGCGAAACCGGCGAATTCGTGGTGAATGTCGTGACCTTCGCCGTGGCTGAAGCCATGAACCTCACGAGTGGAGATTATGAGAGCTCGGTGAATGAGTTTGAGTTGGCACGACTCACCACCCGGCCATCCCAGATCGTGAAACCTCCCCAAGTCGCGGAATCGCCAGTCAGCTTTGAATGCAAACTGAACCGGATCATCGATTTCGGAAGCGAGCCGCCTAGCGGGAGCCTGGTCTTCGGCGAAATCGTGTGCGTGCATCTCAAAGAAGGCGTCCTGAAGGATGGACGCCTCGATCCCGATTCGCTCGACCTGGTTGGACGAATGGGCGGTATGCAATACTCCCGCACCACCCCGCGTTTCGAACTTAAGCGGCCGGAAGTCCATCGCCCGGACTGGAAGGACCCAGGTCCTAAAGACGCTGCTCCCAAACTAGCGGATGGAATCCCGCAACTGAGTAAGAGCAGTATCCGCCGCAGTGAGCCGGATCAAGCCGAAGCGGGGATAGTCGAGGTCCACGACAGTAAAGATAGTGATCGCAATCGCCGCTGAGTAGACAAGGACGTGAAACCAACTGCGGCTTCTCCGCTTCGCCATGTTATAGCCCGCCATCAGACCACTCAGCAGCGCCACCGTAATCGACAAGCCAAAAATCAGGTGCGGCAAGTGGGTATGCAGAGCGATGGTGCGGGAAGTCGTGACATCGATCATGTCGTTCAACGCTGGGAGTAGAAGCCGGGCCAGGTTCTGAGTGGGATCGTCACGGCTGGCAGCGACAGCTCGCAACCAGATCTCCTGCTGCAGTTTCGACGCTTGCGCCAATTCCTGTCCGGCGGCGTTCAGATCGGGAAGCTTCTCATACGCTTCCAGCCGCGCGTCGAGATATTGGCGAAACAGGACGCGCATTTCCCGCTGTCGATCGGCGGGCAGTAAATCGAGCCGGAGATACGCCGTGCCAATGGCATTGGCTTCCTGAACGATCAGCTGACGACGCTGGTCGAGATGCGACATTCCATTGGCGAAAGTAAATCCAAGAAGCAGCCCCAGCAGGGCGAAAATCGCGGCTTCGATGGTTCCCGTGCCTTCGTGCGCGGTTTCGGTCTTTCGGGAAGCATAGTTGCCCAGACGATAGCCAACTTCCAGGCACACCGCCATCCCCACAAACAAGCCGATCGCAATCACAACCGCCAGCTCCGCCGGATTCATCGATTCGCCGCCTCAGCGAAATGCTGAACAGTCTACCGGAAGTCTTGACCACCCGTGATCATGAATCCTCGCTGCCCATGTAGGGACGGGTCGGAGCCTGCCCTGAGCGCAGTCGAAGGGACCCGTCCAGGCCGAGCAAGGCTCGGCAGGCCTTTGTTCTTGAACGTCGCCAATGACCAGATAATCCCAGAACCTGCCTACTGGAATTCAATCGTCTCGAATCCCAACCCCTGCAACAGGCTGGTGATCGTCGAAGCCGCATTCTGCTGGGCAGTCCGCAAAATGCCGTCGGCCAGAGCAGCCGCCAGCAGCTGACGTTCCGCCTCCTGGCGCACCTGCGTTTCCAGATTCGGATCGGTGGGGACCAGCAGCCCGGTTTGCCGGGAGTACACCCGCGTCTTGGTGCTGTCGATCCGGGTACTGAACACCTGCGACGAGGGCAGCTGCAAATGAATCCGCTTGCCATCCACTCTGACATCTCCCGGTTTCAGGCTGGAGAAGTCAATCCCGGCAACGACCTCGCCATGCACCAGGAGGAGCAATCGATCCCCCGCCAGGAAATCCGGAAATATGGGGTTTTCCTTGGCGCCGCTGACCACTTTGTCCATGGTGTAGACCACGGTCTCTAGCCGCTGCAACTGCTGGATCCGATTGACCACAGTGGGCTGGCTCACGTCGATGCTGAGAGTTCTCCCGGTCACCGCCGACCACAGGCGGCTGAACAGAGCCGGGCCGGAACTTCGCGATAGCACCAGGAATCCAACCGCACTGAGTAACAGGGCCCCCAGGAACAGTCCGACGATGAGGGCGATGACCACGGATGCCGAAGATCGAGCAGCTTTCGGAGACTCGCCGCCTGCTTCACGTGGGTGAGGCATGATGCAAGGGTACCACCGCTCAATGAGAGGTCGAGCAGTGGGTGGTGGAGGGACGGGTCTCCGAGCCGTCCAGGCCGAGCGCAGCTCGGAAGGCGTGTGTGAGGGCCCCCGATTCGATCCGGCCCCCCGGAGGAGTAAAATTCCGCTTAAAGTAGGAGCAGTATGCGGTTCTCTTCCTGGTGCCGCTCGTCCCAGATAACAGCCGTCGCCGTTCTCTGTACAGCCGGTGTCCTACTGGCACAAGCGCCCGCAAAACCGGCCAGATCGAAAACTGTCCACTCCCCCAAGGCTTCGAAGCCGAAGCTGTCCGACCAGCAGAAAGTTGGACTAAGGCAGCTCGAGTTGGCGCAATCTGAAGCCTCTGGATTGCAGCCCGACATGCGCGCCTTCGTATTGTGGCAGGCGTCTCGAGGCTACGAAAAAATTGATGGTCTCAGAGCTACCTCTCTTTTGAGAGAGGCGCTCGCCGTCACCCAGGATATCGCCAGCGCCGAATCCGACTTGAACCAGTGCGCTGAGCCCGTTTTCTGCGGGCCAGGACATTGGCTGCAAGAACAAATTCTGCGCGACATGATCCGGCAATCAAAACAATTGGGCCCCGTGGAGCAGTTTCTGACGAACGCGGATCCGGGATTCCGGGTATTGCTGGGTTCGGCATTGCTCGAACGCTACATCGATGAGAAGCGCTTTGATCGGGCTCGAGAGTTTCTGAATCAGTTAGCCGACGATCAGGATAGCTTTCCTTATAGCGATGCGACCCGACTTATCGATGCCCTTCCGCCAGAGCGGGAAGGGGATCGGCAAGCGATATTTTCTGAAGCCCTCGACAGCTTCACGCGACATGGTGGTGAGCTCTACCCGATGGACGGCGACTTTGCCATCATGGTACTTCGGTTCTCAGAGAAGTTGCCGGGATCCCTCGTCCTGCAAGCCATCGATCAGTTGCTCGAGCGCGCTAAAGCTGCGGACGAGGTTCAGCGGAACAACGGCGAGCAGAACCTGCGTGTGGGCATTTCCGCCAACAAAGGTGACGCCTATTTCGATTCGCAATATGAGTTCCGGCTGTTCCAGTTGATGCCGGTTCTCGAACAGCTCGACCCGTCACGAGCCGAGAGTTTAAGGCGCGAGCGTAGTGGGGTCCGGGCTGTTCTGGAACGCTACCCACGCGGTCTTGACTCGCTGGGTGCGCTTTCCGCCAAGGGCGAGTCAACTGGAATCGTGAACATTGGCACCGTTGATCGGGATAATTCTGCGGAGGCCGCAGCCGAGCAGCTCGCCTTTGAGATTAGCCGCCGGCAGCGGGAGATCGAGGGCGAAGCGGAGAAAAATCCCCGGCAGGCGCTTTCGGATGCGATGAATTTGCCAATAGCCCATCCCATGGGCCCAGACTTCAGTCGGCGCTTGAAGACTTGCCTAAAATCTACCTGCGGATGGGAAACGAAGCCAACGCTAGAAAGGCACTGGATCAATTGGTCGCGATCGCGGCGAAGCTCTACCAGAAAGACGCCGATCTGAGCGACCCGAATCAAGCCTTCAAAGCCTGGTGGCCGTCGGCGAATGTGTGGTGGATATGCATCGAGCTTGCCGCGAAACTCAACCCCAGCCCCGCGGAGCAAATCATTGACGGGATTCAAGATGACGAGATCAAGTCATTCGAGCGGATCGCCCTCGCGAACTCTCTTTTGGAAGTGGGAACGGCGCGATTCTCTATCCTCGAAAGGCATAAAAACGGGGGAAGCACTTTGATCTCGCGGTAGCGCGTTCGGTCACCAGTCCCAACATAGTTTGGGTAGAAATCCGATGCCCACTGCCACGAAAAGGTTGCATTTTTAGTACGTACCGAGGTAAGATGCACACTGGACGCGGCAGTAAGCGTTCAATCTCGTCGCAGTAAGCCCTTTCTTCCAAACGGTTCAAAAATGTGGCCAATTGTATGCGTGGGGTGACCCTATCTCGCCTCGCACCAGGTTCGGAGAAACCATATGGCGTGGTACGCTTATTGCATCACTGAACAACAGACCCTTACCAATGGTACACGCTCTCGTCGTCCTTCCTTGCTGGAAGGGGTTCAAGGCGTGAACGGGGCCACTGTCCTGTCGTATCCCAGGGGCGAATTCAACATAGTAGTCAGCGAGTACGAGCGCGATAACGAGCAGTTCGGAGAAAAGAACGTTCTGGAGCACGCGCGAGTCGTAAGCGCCTGTTTCCGCACCGGGACGGTGTTGCCCTTCCGTTTTGGAACGATTTTCGACACCGATGACGCGCTACGCCAGGCGGTTCGGTCCAATCGTCGAGCCTTTGGCCAAAGCGTGGCCCGGTTGCGGGGCAAGGCGGAGATGCATTTGAAGCTGCGGGTGCGGGACGGTTCCCTGCGCGCCGCCATGGCCGACGTGATCCTGCCGGACACGGTGGGCGGCGAATATCTGATCAAGCTGCGGGAAAAGGCCTCCAAAGATCGTGAGCGCCGGACCAAGGCGCGTGCCCTCTCCGTACAAGTTCATAAGCTGTTCAATCCACTGGAAGAAGAGATCAGTTGCAAGAGAGTGGATTCGGACGGAATGCTGATCGACATTGCCCACCTGATCGATTCGAAATCTGTGGAAAAATATCAAAATCGCTACAGCAGCGCCGCCAAGCAGCTGAAGAATTGCGAACTGGCGATTAGCGGTCCCTGGCCGCCTTATCACTTCCTGCCCGGCAAGCTCCGAATGGTAGCCGGCAACTCGTAAATTCGAACCTCAGGCGTCAAACTTCGGACCTCCGACTTCAACCCTCGGAGGTTTTTTCATTTACCTGGCGTCAGCAATTCAGGCCTCAAAATCCGTCGCGATGAGGAGCTTTCTAGCGTCTGAAGTCCGACGTCGGACCCTCATATCTCAAACCTCAGAACACCCGATTCAACTGTCATCCCGAGCGCAGTCCCGAGCCGCGCGTGCGCGGTGAGGGCAAGCGGAGGGATCTGGGTTTGTGCCGGCACCCGGAAGGAGCGTCGTGCCGGCAAGAACCCAGGTCTCTCGACAATCTTGGCTCGCGCGATGCGCGAGCTAAGATTGCTCGGGATGACGGTGCTATAACGCGACGAAGGCTCGGACGGTCCGACCCCCGAAGTCCGACGGCAGTGCACCGAATGTGCAGGATTCTGCATCCCAACTCCTGACACTCCCCACAGTTATTTTCTCTTCTCCTGAGTCCGGGTCATGATAAGTGCCTATTTGTCATGCATTTGCAGCTAAGGAACAAGCCGATGGGTAAACTCGGCTGCTTTGGTTGCGCAAGTGCATAGTTTAAAAGCAACAAAAGAGGCCGCTGACAAGCAATGACCTTCACTCTCTGTATTCGACATCTCTCTTGTTGCCGTTCCGGCTGGCGGAGCGGCGCTCTGCATCGCCATTCCTGAACCAACCCTCCAACTTGCCTCTTTTACTAGTGGCCCCAGCAATGGGGCCATTTTTTGGCAGGATCATAGCGCGATAGCTCTGACCGGTCTTGTCATACCAGTGGCGACACCGAAAGCTTCAGTCGGAGGCAACGTCTGCGACCAGAGGCGCGTCGAAGAGTGCCCTCTCCTCCGGTGTCGGGGCTTGGAACATTTCAAACCATTGGGACAATGCATCTCGTTGAATGGGTGGATTCTCCCTTCCCCGGCGTTGAATCCTCTCAAAGAGGACGTCGACTGGCGCAGAGAGATAGTGCAACTCAACGGCAGCACCAAGGGCTCGGGCTCCGAGTCGCAAGGTATCCCGCTCGGACCTTCCCCAAGTTCCCCATTCGATGATTACCGTGAGACCGAGCGCGAGGAGTTCCTGACCGAACTTCCATTGCAGCGCCTCGATCTTCCCGCGCTTTTCTTCATCGTACAGGCTTATCGAAAGAGCATCCATCCACTCGTCCGGAGAAAGACGAACCGCGCCGAGCCTGCTTGCAAGCGCCCTGGCAAGTGTGGTCTTACCCGAGGCCGGCAACCCGCACACGATTATCAATCTGGGTCCGGTGCGGGATCTTTCCATGAGCAGATTATCCCTGATGTATGGTCTCTTGGTGCCGGGAGTTTTCACGTCGGAGAAGTTGACCATGGTGCCGCCTCCGCGCTCGCTCTCAGATGAATGCAGTCTCGAAACGCGCTATGCCGGAATTGCACGCTGACGGAGAAAAAAACAACTTGCATTGCAACTACATTGGTAGTAGATTAGCACACGTCTATAGTAGATGACCTATGACTGAACCCAAATTGACGAAGCTGGAACTTAAGATCATGGAGGCGCTGTGGAGTCGTGGCAAGGCCTCCATCCGCGAAATTCAGGAAGCTTTTCCCGAAAAAGACAGACCCGCCTACACCACTATCCAGACAACCGTTTATCGCCTGGAAGTGAAGAAGGCCGTGCGTCGCGTCAGGAAGGTCGGGAACTTTCACATCTTCGAAGCCGCGATCTCCCGCGATGCCGCGCAGCGGAGATTGATCGACGACCTGCTGGCGCTGTTCGGCGGACGCACGCAGCCGGTGATGGCGCACCTGATTGATTCCGGGAAACTCACGCTGGACGATGTAAAGGAAGCCGAGAAAACTCTTCGGAGGCTTGAGAGAAAGGACAAATCGCAATGATCCCGAAATATTTGTCCGCAATGTGGGAAGCCATGGCGCCAGCCCTGGGCGATCACCTATGGCAGTCGACGCTATTCGCCGCCACTGCCGGATTGTTGACCTTGGTTTTACGAAAGAACCATGCCCGGGCTCGCTATTGGCTTTGGCTGGCGGCGTCGGTGAAATTCCTGATTCCCTTTTCCTTGCTGGTCGGTATGGGGAGCCATCTCGCATGGTCACGCAGCGGCACGGGAACGAAAGGCGCACTTTACTTTGCGATGGAGCAGGTTAGTCAGCCTTTTACCCAACCGACCACGTCTGCGGCTTCTCAGGCCGCGCCCTTCTCAGTCTCCGCCAGTCTCATCCATCTGCTTCCGGTCCTTCTTGGCGTGTGGCTTTGCGGATTCGTGGTCGTTCTATTGGTTTGCTATGCCCGCTGGCGGCGGATTTCCGTAACCAGGCGGGAAGCCGTGCCGCTCATCGAGGACGCGAAGTGGAGACGCTGCGCCGCCTGGAACGTATCGGAGGAATGCGAACGGGGATCGCAATGTTATTGTCGCGGGCTTCTCTGGAGCCAGGAGTTTTCGGTATAGCCCGGCCCGTTTTGGTGTGGCCGGAAGGGATATCTGAACATCTTGAGGATAGGCACCTCGAGACCATTCTCGCGCACGAACTCAGGCACGTACGTCGTCACGACAATCTGGCCGCGGCGATACACATGCTGGTTGAAGCTGTCTTCTGGTTCCACCCTTTGGTTTGGTGGCTGGGAGCGCGGCTGATTGAGGAACGCGAGCGGGCTTGTGACGAAGAAGTCCTGGAATTGGGCAGTGATCGACAGGTCTACGCCGAGAGCATTTTGAAAGTGTGTGAATTCTGCCTGGGATCCCCGCTGGCCTGTGTATCAGGCGTCACTGGTGCCGATCTCAAGAAAAGGATTGTGCATATCATGAGCGAACAGGTGGTACACAAATTGGATCTCGCCAGGAAGCTGATGCTCGGAGCGACTGCATTGGTGGCGGTTGCCCTGCCGATTTTGTTTGGGCTGGGAAACGCAACCGAAAGCCGGGCCCAGTCGCTGGCCGGAAACACGGCCGCCGCTGCGCCGGCGTACGTGACCGCTTCAGTCAAACCAAACCAATCCGACAGACATACGGTCAGGTTATTGTTCACGCCTGATGGGTTCAGTGCGACCGGCATCACTCTGCAAACCCTCATTCGAGAAGCATACGCGGTCCAGGACAATCAGATCTCAGGGGCACCAGACTGGGTTAACACCCAGAGATACGATATTGAAGCGAAAAGGGGTACGTCCGTAGCGAATGAGCTGCGGACGCTTAGCCCGGATCAGGGCAGACTTTTAACGCAACGCATGCTTCAGGCGCTCCTGGCGGACCGTTTCAAGCTGACGCTTCACCTCGAAAACAAAGATCTCCAACAATATTCGCTCGTGGTCACGCAGAACCGTCCCAAACTTCAGCAGTCCAAACCTAACGACACCTACCCGAACGGTCTCAAAGGGCCTGATGGTCTCGGAGGCCCGGGCATGATGACGATGGACATTGGAAACGGCCGGCTAACAGGTCAAGGGCTTTCCATGTCGACCCTGGCGGACCTGTTGTCGCGGCAACTGGGCAGCACGGTTCTGGATAAGACCGGGCTGACCGGCAACTACGATTTCACCCTGCAGTGGACGCCTGATGCAAACGAACTGGCGGTGGTTAAGGCCAGGCTGGGAACTGACGGCCTACCGCCAGTCGAAGCTTCCGGACCCACGATCTTCACCGCACTTCAGGAGCAGCTTGGGCTGGAGCTGAAATCACAAACCGGCCCGGTGGGGATCCTCGTCATCGATCATGTTGAGACGCCACCGGAAAATTAATAGACGAACAAAGATTAACAGTGAGGAGGAACTTGCTGGCTGTTAGCTCTGGCTCCTGTCTTCGGCTTAGCCAGGAGCCAGAAGCTAGCTGCTAGAAGCTTTCAGCCATAGGCTCAGGGCAGGCCGCTAGTGCGGTTCCCGACAAGACTCTTGGTTCTGGATTGAGGTAAGCTTTAGATTCGCATGCGAAACCTAAGCTTGCTTTTCTTTCTAGCCCTGATCCCCGGAGCGCTGTTCGCACAGAAACAAAATACTCTTTCATCTTCCGACTACGACCGACCCGAGAAAGCGGCGGGGATCCCGCTGCCGCCCGCCTTGGTCCAGGAACTTACCGCCATCCGCGATGCCGGGCTGACCGACGACTACGCCTACCGCCAGGTAGCGCATTTGACCGAGAATATCGGGCCGCGGCCGCTGGGATCACCGCAGGCGCAAGCCGCCATCGAATACGTTGCCGGGGAAATGCGAAAGCTCGGGCTGGACGTGCGTCTCGAACCGGTGCAGGCGCGCCGCTGGATACGAGGCGCGGAAACCGCCGAACTGGTGGAGTATCCCGGGCAGGTTCCCGGTACGACACAGAAAATTGTGCTCACCGCGCTGGGAGGAAACCATCCCACGCCGCCCCAGGGAATCACGGCGGAGCTCGTTGTGGCAAACACCTTCGCCGATCTGGATCGCCTGGGCAGGCAGAACGTGGCGGGGAAAATCGTCCTGTACAACTTTCCTTTCGACCAGCGGAAGGCGGCGGGCGGATTCGCGGGCGAGGCCTACGATGAAGCCGTCGCCTATCGTGCGTTGGGCGCGAAAAGGGCCGCCGCACTGGGAGCTGCGGCTTCCCTAGTCAGGTCAGTGGGCGGGGCGGACTATCGTCTGCCGCATACCGGAGGAAGCAGAATGGCCGACATTCCGGCCGGCGCGGTGAGCAGCGAAGATGCCGACCTGATCGCTCACCTCGCTGCCCAGGGTAAAGTCCGCATGCATCTGATATTGACCTCACAGACGGCAGACGAGGTGACCACCTACAACGTGGTAGCCGACCTGAAGGGGTCCGAACATCCCGAGCAGATTGTGATCGTCTCCGGACACCTCGACTCCTGGGACCTGGGAACGGGAGCCATCGACGATGCCGCCGGCGTGGCCGTCGCCATGGAAACCGCGCAGCTCATTCAGCAACTGCACCTGCACCCCAAGCGCACTCTACGAGTGATTGCCTGGATCGACGAAGAAAACCTGGGCCGCGGCCACGCGGAATACGCCAGGGCCCATGCCGCGGAAATCAGCAATCATGTGGCGGCGCTCGAAAGCGACCTGGGAGCATCTCACCCTCTGGGATTCCGGGCCAAGATGGCCTCAGAGGCCGTGGCGCGGCTACAACCCGTGCTCGACGTTCTGCAGGTTTTTGGAGCAAATTTAATTCAGTTAAGCGGCGATAGTCCGGAAGCCGACATTGAACCCCTGGCCAAGCAGGGCGTGCCTGCCCTCGGCTTGCTGCAGGATGGCCGCACCTATTTCAACTATCACCACACCCCCGCCGACACACTCGACAAGGTTGTCCCTCTTGAACTGCGGGAGAACGCAACCGCGATGGCAGTCATGGGGTATGCGCTGGCGGCGATGCCGGAGCCGTTACCCAGATAGGCCCCTGTCTGTCCCAAACAGGCTGGCTGCCAGGATTCCCTCATAAGAATCCTATGGCCCAGTTGACGCATCTCAATTTGAGCGCATATCATTTTCGTTCAGTTAAATAGTCGGCGCATTAAGGACGCGGCCTGCGGGCCGCGAAGTCATTATCATGGACAAAAAGAAACTGGAATATTTCAAGAAACGACTGGAATCGAGGCAGGTGGAACTGCGCCGCATGGTGACCCGCACGGAACAGGACGGCCGTACGGTTGACGAGGGCTCCGCGCAGGATATCGCGGACCGCGCCGCGAGTTCTTACACCAAAGAATTTCTGTTTCATCAAAGCAACAACGATCGCCAACTCCTGCAGATGGTGGATGGCGCGCTGGAGCGGCTTCGCGAGGGCGAGTTTGGAGAGTGCATCTCCTGCGGCAAGGAGATCAATGCCAAACGCCTGGAAGCTGTGCCCTGGACGCGGCACTGCATCGAGTGCCAGGAAAAACTGGAACAGGGAATTCTGGAAGAGACCTCGCGCTAGATCTGCGCATTCGGGTTCGTGACAACATACGCGGGGACAGCCGCTCCCCCTCTCCGGCGGGGCGAAGCTCCGCGGTTTTTCATCCGCGGCGAGGGCATTGCAGCGCTGAACGCAGGCCGGGTTTTTCCCCATCGTGTTAGACTCAAGGTCGGTCAGCCCACACCGCTAATTCCACAGAAGGGACGTTCGTGCGCGCAGAAACTCGTCATCAGCTCAAACAAGACAGATTCAGAGGCGCCACATTCGGGGCCGCCGAAGCGACTGTCCATTGGACCGTGGAGCACAAGTCGAAACTGGTCATCGGTAGCCTTGTTCTGGCAACTGTACTCGCGGCCACTCTGGGAGGCTGGTACTTCCTGAACCAGCAGGACCAAAAGGCCAGCGTTCAGTTGAACCAGGCCGTGCGGACTCTGAACACACCCCTGCGTGCGCCAGGGACTCCGCCGGAGCCAGACTTCCCCAGTTTCGCTTCCGCCAAGGAGCGCGCGACCGAAGCCCACAAGCAGTTCCAAACCGTTGTGGACACCTATTCCCACACGCGGACAGGCGAATTTGCCCGCTATTTCCTGTGCGTTACGGCTTCGTAACTGGGTGACAGTGCCGCCGCCGAGCGCGACTTGAAGACTGTGGCTTCCTCCCTCAATGAAGGCCTTGCGGCGCTCACCAAGTTAGCTTTGGCCGGGGTGTATCGAAACACCAACCGCACCAAAGAAGCGATCAACCTTTACCACAATCTGATCGAGAAGCCGACTCGAAGCGTGGGCAAGGCTACAGCCCAGATGGAGTTGGCCGCCACTTACCAGTTCAGCCAGCAGCCGGTTGAAGCCAAACGCATTTACGAGCAGATGCAAAAGGAAAATCCCGCCAGCGAGATTGCGCAATTCGCCGCTCAGAAGTTGCAGGAATTGAAATAGCTGACCTCGGGCGTCGGACCTCGGACTTCAGGGCCTCAAGACTCTCAACTGCCAGTTTTAGTGAACAGCTTTTTCCAATCTTGCAGCGGGGTTGGGCTAGCCGAGGCTGGCTCCAAATTCGCTGCCACGTGCTCTTTGCGTCCCATCCCGATCAGCGAGGTCGTCAGACCCGGCGCGGAGCGCGAGAACTGAATGGCGTTTTCCGCGTCTTTCTTCATGCCCAGAACACGGCCCACGAACTCGGGCAGGTCCTGCGTGAGCCTGGCCTGATAAAGCGTGGCGCTGCCCATCACCGCAATGCCGAGGCGCACTGCCGCCGTCAGAATTGACATCTTCTCTTTTCCGTCTCTCTGGTTGGCTAAGGCGTAAGCCTCCGGCATGGCCAGGTTGAAGGGAAGTTGGATGAAGCGAAAGCGATGGTGCTCGCCGGCGACTTCGTGCGCCATTCTCGCCAATTCGAAAAGGTCGATATAGTCCCGCGACCTCTCAGCCACGCGGAAAGCGCTCCAGGTCGCAACTCCGTAGTACGAAAGTTTGCCGGTCTTCACCTGCTTTTCGAGAGCGCCAAAGGCGTCTTTCAACCGTTGACGGAATACCTCGCGGGAAACGTCCGCCAACTGCGATTCCGGGTTGTGCAGATAAAAGAGGTCGATGGTTTCCAAACCCAGGTTCCGTCGTGAGCGCTCGATCTGATTCTCCAGATACGCAGGCGACATGCAATGCATGCCGTCGGCTAGTTCCTTCGGATCGAGGATGCCAGGCGCGACATACTCGCGATGAAAGTAGTCACGCGGGCTGGAAGGCGCGTCGCAGTCGAAGGAGAGATAGCCGGCCTTGGTGCAGACCAGAACTTCCTCGCGCTGCAGGTCCGCCGATTCGATCATCTGCTTGAGCACGGCTCCGATATTTCGTTCCGAGCGTTGATGGCGGTAGTTGATGGCGGTATCGAGAACGTTGATGCCCGACCTCAGCCCGGTTTCGATGGCCTCGATGTAGCGCTGGTCGGCGGCCGTGCTGGGCTCCCCGAGATACGTCCCCAGTCCGATCGACGATAACCAGAGCTCGCTCACTCCGGGCACATGCTCGGACCGGCGGAAGTGGTTGACATCGCGCAGTCTGGGGAAGCGGTCGCGATAGCGAGCCGTGCCGTTGGCGTTGGCCTGTCCGGAAATCATGGGAAATCAGTGTAGCAGCGCAAGCAGGCGGGACTGGCGGAACCATTGAAGATTCAGTAGAAAGGTTGATCGAAGGTGTGACTCTCAAGCCCATTACCCCGGAAATCGCCGCCCTTACCACTCAGTTCCCGGACGACTATCCACATGATCCGGTCGACCGCCTGATTGGCGCGACCGCGCGAGCGGAAGGCCTGGCCCTGGTTACTCGCGACGACAGCATCCGCAGGTGCCCTCTGCTGAAAACCATCTGGTAGACCCTCGCATCCCTTCCCCATAAGATAACGGCCATGTTGCTCGCAGGCCTGGTTTACGGCGGCTTCAGTCTGTTCCTGGCGGGCTGCGCTTCGCTGGTCAGGCCGCTGGTCTGGCTCGGCATCGGCAATCGAGGCGGCTCCATGCTGGTTCTTATCTCAGGCCTGCTGCTCATGATGCTTGGTCTAGCCTGGCCGGCGACGGAGAAGGGATCGGCATCTTCTGACTCCCAACTCAACCAATTCATTCCGGTCTACCAGTTTCACGAATTCCACTCGCTCAGAATGAACGGGAACGCAGATCAGGTTTACCGTGCCATCAAAGGGGTCACAGCCGACGAAATTTCGCTCTTCCGGTCGCTAACCTGGATCCGGCGCTGCGGACGCGCGCTTCCGGCGGGAATTCTGAATGCTCCCAAAGGTCAGCCCATTCTCGAGCTGGCCATCCGAACCCCCTTCCAGCTATTGGCGGAGGAGCCAGGCCGAGAGATTGTGTTAGGCACACTGGTCATAGCTCCGCCCGGCAGTCAAAGATCAACTATCGATTTCAAAACGCAGCGCGCTCCCGGATACGCGCTTGCGGCAATCAATTTCCGTGTGAACGACTCCGGTCACGGGCAGTCACTAGTCAGCACTGAGACCCGGGTCTATGCCACAGACGCCCAGTCGCGGCGTAAAGTTGCTCGCTACTGGCGGGTGATCTACCCCGGAAGCGCGCTGATCCGGCGCATGTGGTTGCGCGCGATCAAGCACCGCGCGGAGAAGCCGACTGCCTGATCCGACCGGGCTTCGCAAGCAACCCTAAATTCGAAAACCACGAAAGACACGAAGGAGCATGAAAGGGGGAACTCTGAGGGCTTTCCTTCGTGCTCCTTCGTGTCCTCTGTGTTTTTCGATTTTGTCCCGCCAGAACCGCGCGCCGCGAATTCCCCTTTTCCCCTGTTTCCGCTACCATGATTTGCCTTATCCAAACCAATCGGGGCCCCTCATGCCAGACTTCACTCTGCGGGTAAACGGCGGCGAGCGGAAAGTTAACGTTTCGCCGGACACGCCGCTGCTTTGGGTTTTGCGCGACACGCTGCAGCTGACTGGCACGAAATTCGGTTGCGGCGCCGGATTGTGCGGCGCCTGCACGGTGCATGTCGACGGCGCAGCGCGGCGTTCCTGCTCCACCCCGATTTCGCAAGCGGTCGGGAAAAACATCACCACCATCGAAGGCCTGTCAGCCAACGGACTGCATCCGCTGCAGCAAGCCTGGATCGCCGAAGACGTCCCCCAGTGCGGCTATTGCCAGGTGGGCCAGATCATGCAGGCCGCGGCCCTGCTGGCGAAAACGCCGCAGCCTTCCGACGACCAAATCACGGAAGCTATGTCCGGCAACCTCTGCCGCTGCGGAACCTATGACCGCATCCGGCGGGCCATTCATCGAGCCGCGGCACCGGGAGGCGCGCGATGAGCCCGCTCTCCCGCCGCGAATTCCTCGCCGCTGGGGCCGCTGCCGGCGCCGGGTTGGTGATTGGCTTCTATTTGCCGCACGCGTCTTCGGGCACGCAAGCGACCTTTGCCCCCAACGCTTATTTGAAGATCGCGCCCGAAGGAAAAATTACCGTGATGCTCACGCGCTCGGAAATGGGACAAGGCGTGAGTACTTCCCTCCCGATGATTCTGGCCGAGGAACTGGAAGCCGACTGGAAGCAGATCACTGTCGAGCAAGCCGGGGCCAGCACTTTGTACGGAGATCAATCCACCGGCGGCAGCGCCAGCGTGCGCACCACCTGGGATCCTCTGCGCAAGGCGGGCGCCAGTGCGCGCGAAATGTTGATCAGCGCTGCTGCCTTGGAGTGGGGTGTGCCGCGGTCGGCGTGCAAAGCTGAAAACAGCACCGTGGTTCACTCCGCATCGAATCGGCGCTTGCCCTACGGCCAGCTGGCTGCGAAAGCCGCAGTCTTGCCTGTTCCCACCGATCCGCCCCTGAAGAAGGACAAGAAAGACTACAAAATTGTCGGCCGGCGGATTCCACGTCTCGACACCGCAACCAAAGTTACCGGCAGCGCGGGCTATGGAATTGATTTCCGTCTACCCAATATGAAGTACGCAGTGCTGGCGCGTTGCCCCGTCATCGGCGGCAAAGTCGCGAGCTTCGATGACAAGGAATCGAAAAAAATAACCGGCGTCACTTATGTAGGCAAGATCGGCGACTCGGCGGTCGCAGTCGTTGCGGACAGCGTGTGGGGCGCGATGGAAGGACGGCGCACACTCAACATCACTTGGGACGAAGGCCCCAACCGGGATTTGAATTCGGCGGCGATCTTTGACTCGCTCAAGAAGTCCGCTTCGGGCAAGGCCGTGACCTTCTATTCCACCGGCGATGTTGCCAAGACCTCCGGACGCCGTATCGAAGCCGAATACCAGCTTCCGTTCATGGCCCACGCTCCCATGGAACCGGGCAATTCCGTGGCCCATTTTCGCGGATCGAATTGCGAAATCTGGTCGCCCACTCAGGTCCCGCAGGATGTGCGCGATTCCGTGGCCACCGCCGTAGGCCTCGATCCCGACAACGTGAAGGTCAACATCACCTACATCGGTGGAGGGTTCGGGCGCCGTCTCGAACACGACTATGCGGTGGAAGCAGCGCTGGTCTCGAAGGCCGTCAGCGGTCCGGTGCAGGTGTTGTGGACTCGCGAGGACGACATGCGCAACTCTACCTATCGTCCCGCCAGCTATCACCGCCTGAGCGCGATGCTCGATGGCGCGGGCTGGCCGATTGCGTTCACCCATCGCGTGGTGATGCCTTCGATCAATATTCAGAAAGGACTTCCCGCCGACAACGGAACCGATGCCGAGGTCAAAGACGAAACCTCGTTTACCTACTCCTTTCCCAACGCGGTGATCGATTATGTGATGACCGAAACGCCTGTGCCCCTGGGCTGGATGCGCTCGGTCAACGCCCTGCAGGCGGGATTTGCCAGCGAGTCGTTTCTTGACGAATTGGCGCAGGCCGGCGGCAAAGATCCCCTGGACCTGCGGCTCCACCTGCTTTCGAAAGACGAAAACGTCAATGGCTGGCAGACCGCTCGCATCCGGGGTGTGTTGAAGCTCGCGGCCGAGAAGGCGGGCTGGGGGAAGGCGCTGGCGCCGGGACACTACCAGGGCATCGCAAGCTTTGGATGTTTCAACAGCTACATGGCTGAAGTTGTAGAAATCTCCATGGAAAACGATCAGCCGCGCGTTCACCGCGTGGTCGGCGCAATCGATTGCGGCCAGGTGGTGAATCCGAACATCCTGGAACAGCAGATACAGGGCGGCATAATTTTTGCGCTGGCCAACGCGTTGCATGCGCAAATCACAATCGAGCGGGGACGAGTGGTGCAGGGAAATTTTGACGACTACCCGCCCATCCGGATGAATGAGGCGCCCATCGTGGAGGCGTATTTCGTGGAAAGTACGGAAGCGCCTACGGGCGCAGGTGAGCCGCCAGTTCCGCCGCTGGCTCCCGCGCTGTGCAATGCGATTTACGCCGCGACCAAAAAGCGGATTCGCGCACTGCCGATCCTGAGCTGAGTCAAATGGAATCGGTTCAACGGCGAGCACAGCTGCTGCGACGTGGTGTGCAGCTTGAATATCTAACGCTGGCCTGGAATGTCGCGGGAACAGCCCTCCTCATAAGCGCGGCGCTTTGGGCACGTTCCGTAGCACTCGTCGGCTTTGGATTGGACTCCCTCATCGAAATCTTTGCTTCGCTTGTGGTGGTCTGGCAGCTTAAGGGAGCGCCTGCTAACGTGTATGCCGTCCGTGAGCGTGAAGGGCTTCGCATGATCGGCTGGTCGTTCCTGGCCCTCGTTGTCTACGTGCTCTGGCAGGCCTTGTACGTGCTAGCCGAGCAGGTACATCCCGGCACATCGGAACTCGGTTTGGTGTGGCTCGGTGCGACCGTCGCGGTGATGCTCTTGCTGGCATGGGGAAAGCACACGACAGGCCGAGAGCTCGATAGTGCGGTGCTTAACACGGAGGCTCGCGTAACGTTTGTGGACGGTTGCTTGGCTTTGGTCATTCTCGTGGGTGTGGCGCTCAACGCGTTGGTGGGATGGTGGTGGGCTGATCCTATTGCAGCTTTGATTATGGTCCCGCTGATTGCAAAAGAAGGCTGGGATGCTTTGCTGCGCTGCCCAGCCTGAGTGGGGGCCGATGTGAGCTGAGGTAGACTCTGGCGGGTTGCCGATGGTCATCTTGAACAGCGAAATATTGCGGCCGAATGACTCGTACTTGAGATCGTGAAACTCCGGAACTTTCTCCTGCAGCTCGCGCGCCAGTCCGATGTCCCATCCCGCTTGAAATATCCAGACGGTTTGACCAGGTTTCAAATCATAGGCACTCACCATTTCAGTCCAGCGGCGCGCGAACGTGTCCGCAGTCAGGACGTTCGTTTCTGAGTTGGTGGCAATCACGCGCTTGCCGGCGCAGGAAAATGTCCTGAAGCCAGAAGCGGAGAATTCCCCATCGTCAACTTTAGGGCAGAGATAAAACCTGAGCAGGAAGCTGGTCTGGAAATCTACAAAGAGGGTGTCACCCGGCTGAACTTGCTGCCGGATCGCATCCATCGCCTGCGTCATGTTGGCGCGGCGCTGATCTTCACGGAGCATATACGGGCGATGTGGCCGTCCGACGCCCTGGCAGACCGCAATGATGAGAAGAGCCGTGCCCAGGGCATGGGCCAGTCTTTGGCGGGCCAGCTTAGCAATCGCGTAGCTGACGCCCGCCACTGCGAACGGAACAAGGAAGGCCGAATGGCGCGTTCCTCCATACGGATAGAGGTCGAACATCGCGGCCACGCAGTTGATCAGGAAGGGCAGCAGCAGAAAAACTCCCACCTGGCGGGAAGACGGCCTAAGCGGGTCCTGCATTCTACGACCCCGAACTCCGTTTCCCTTCAGCAGCAGCGCAACCCCAATCACAAACAGCACGCCCGCGATATCGCCAACCGCAAGCTGTCCGAAGGTGTATTGAAGAACTCCGAAAGTTCTCGCGAATACGAACAAGAGCAGGTTGTCGTGTCCCCGGTGAAAATAGGAGTTGGACAAAAAGACTTGCACGTGCCGCTGCATTGCTGCGCTGTCTTTCAGGTTCGAAATTTGTGTCCGGTAGAGGAAGGCCAGAAGTCCCAGCGCTCCAGCCTGCCCGACGATCCAGATGGCGACAATGCGCCGCGAGGGCCGTGTGCCGATCAGCCGCCACAGCGAATAAAGTCCGACGGCGCCGGCGAAGAAAATCGCCGAGAAGTGAGTGAGCATTGCGAGATACAGGCAGACGAAAAAAAGCAACATCTTGCCCACGGATGTTTCCGCCAGCGCCAGCTCAAGAAAGTACGCCGCTGAGATCAGAAAGCAGAGCAGCAGTGCGTACTGGCGAACCTCGGCCGAAAGCTCGACCAGTGGCGGAAGAAAACAGACCAGGGCGAAGCCGACCCATCCCACGGTCGGGCCCAAAAGACGCGTCAGCCATTTGAAGAACACCCAGCAGAAGATCGTGCCCGCGATCACAGACGGCATTCTTAGAGCGAGCTCTGACGTTCCCAGTTTCCGCCACAGATTCAGCACCAGAATCAGCAGAGGAGGATGCGCCAGGCCCAGGCTCGCCCGGTAGGCCTCCGCCAGCGACGGGGTATTCGCGGCCAGGCAGTGCATGGCCTCGTCGATGTTCAAAAATGTGCCGGAGGCCTTCCAGAGTCGCAGGAGAAATGCCAGCAGCACGCTCGCGGCGACAAATTCGGGAAGAAAAACGGCCCTGGGATTGAGTAGCCCCTTGGTGGGGGCGGGGTTCTGGCTCATGGATGATT
>WNFO01001001.1_pt1 | contig 22273 bp, 15 predicted proteins | sample 5400251 | NCBI WGS metagenome assembly WNFO01 (sample SAMN13153354, study PRJNA577476) | soil metagenome | isolation source: 100 cm saprolite under Madrone tree | place: USA:California | collected 2016-06-14
TTTGGAGGTTGCCCGCTGGATGGTGCGGCGGGGCGCGAAGCATTTGGTTTTGTTGGGGCGGACGGAAATACCAGCGCGTGACCAGTGGCACCTGGTTTCTCGGGAAAACCCGATCGCGCAAAAAATTGCCGCCATTGAATCATTGGAGAGTGCGGGCGCGAGCATCTATCCTGCTGCGGCCGATATCGGCAGTGAATCGCAGATGGCGTCCACGATGAAGGCGTTTGAAAACAGTGGAAATCCGCCCATCCGCGGAGTCATACATTGTGCCGCCGTATTTGAGGGCGCAATGTTGATGAACCTCGACGATCATGCTTTGAAGGCAGTGATGCGACCCAAGGTCCATGGCGCCTGGATTCTCCATCAGCTCTTTCAGCATACCCCTCTTGATTTGTTTATCCTTTTCTCTGCTCTGCCTTCGCTGCTTGGGTGGCTGGGTCAGGGAGCGGCGAACTATGCCGCCGCCAACGCGTTTCTGGATGCGCTGGCGCGCTATCGGCGGGCAAGAAAACTACCCGCAGTCAGCATCACGTGGGGTCCGTGGAGCGATGTCGGCGTCGCGGCCCGCACGCAAGGTGGACTCACGCAACTGGCCAAACTGGGGGTCGGCGCAATCAAACCGGAGCGGGGGTTAGCCGTTTTGGAGCATCTGATAAGAGAAGACTCCGTCCATACGGCCGTCGCTGTCATAGACTGGCCGCAGTTCTTCAGGGCGTTTCCGGATGCTGCAAAGGCACCGTTGTTTTCAGCTTTGATCGATGAGCACTCCGCGCGCCGAACCAACCGCCAGCCTGCTTGGGAGACATGGGATCTTGATCGCGAAAAACTACTGACCGAGGTTCCGGAAAAACTCCGGCAACTGCTGCTGGTACATTTTCGGGAAGGACTGGCAAAAATATTGCGGATGCCTGCAAGCCGACTCAATTTGCATCAACCGTTAGCCGAGGTGGGGGTTGACTCCCTCATGGCTTTGGAATTCAGGTCGGCGATACTGACCAACCTCGGTGTCGCAATCCCACTGGTGAGAATTCTTCAGGGCCCAAGCCTGACAGAGCTTGTCAGTATTGTTGCCGACCAGTTAACAGATCAAAGGCGAGATGAAGGTCTTAGTGGAACAGACCAGCGCAGGTCCGTTTCGCCGGAACGTGCTGTGTTGAGTCCCGATGGCGACAATACAAAAGGGATACTGGGTGATTTCTCAGATCAGGAAGTCGAGGTGATGCTCGAATCCATGCTCGACCAGAAAAAGGAAGGCGCGAAACATTGACTCAAAATCCCGCCCTCGCGACAGGAAACAGTGGACTTGCTCCAGACATGAAGCGGGAGCTTCTGCAGCAAAAACTGAGAGAGAAGATTGGCGATTTTCAATCTCTCTATTCGTTATCCGCGGGGCAGCAGGCGTTGTGGTTTTTGCACACGCTCGCGCCGCATAGTCCGGCCTACAACATCATGTGTGCCGCACGCATTGATACCGACCTTGACATCACCAGGCTACGCCGTGCGTTTGAGGAGCTTGCCAATCGTCACCCTTCTCTCAGAACCACTTATAAATCGGTGCATGGAAAACCATTTCAACTGGTGCACGAACGCCTGGCGATCGACCTTGAGGTACAGGACGCGTCCACCTGGAGCCGGGAGGAACTGAATCGCATCATCTCCCAGCGCGCTGATGCCCCTATCGATATCGAGCGCGGCATCATGCGTGTCTGTCTGTTCACGCAAGCCAGAGACCGGCAAGTGCTGCTTCTGGTGTTACACCACATCGCAATTGATTTTTGGTCGCTCGACCTGATTATCCAGGAACTGTGTGTCCTTTATGCGATTGATGTATCCAAAGCGCGCATGACTCTTCCTCGAGTTACTGGGTCCTATGCAGATTTCGTCCGCCGTCAAAAAGCGATAATGGATGGTCCTGAAGGTGAGAGACTTTGGCGCTACTGGCGGGAGAAATTGGCGGGGGAGCTTCCGGTACTTAATCTTTGCACGGACAGGCCGCGTCCCCAGGTGCAAACGTACGAGGGTGCGTCGTACCGGATCGAGCTTGGCGACGAAATTGTTAAAGAATTAAAACAATTTGCCAATGCCAGGGGAGCCACAATCTTCACTGCCGTGCTGGGCGTCTTCACGGTTCTGCTACATCGGTATACGCATCAAGACGATATTATTGTCGCCACGCCGGCAATCGGCCGCAGTCAGCCTGAGCTGGAAGGAGTGGTCGGTTACTTTTCCAATCCTGTCGCGTTGCGCAGCCGATTCTCCAGCGGCCAGAGATTTGACGACTATTTGGAAGAACTTCGCCAGACGGTGTTATTCGCAATTGAACATCAAGACTATCCGTTTCCTACTCTGGTCAAGCGTCTTGAAGTGAAACGTGACCCCAGTCGATCTCCGGTCTTCCAGGCGTTCTTCATGTGGGATAAGGCGACCTGGTATGACAACCGCCAGCTCGCTGGCGGCCTGCAACTCGAGCCCTTTGCTTTCGGGCAACGAGGCGCCCCTTTTGATATCAGCCTGACGATAGTCGAGAAGAAAACGACCCTGACCGCGATATTTTCCTACAACACCGACTTGTTTGAGGAAACTACGATCTCGCGGCTGGCAAATCATTTCAGTGTTTTGCTGCAAGGCATCATCGAAAATCCAAAGCAGGAAATTGCGAAACTCCCATTGCTGACCGAGGCAGAGAGACAGCGAGTGCTGGTTGAGTGGAATAACACGGCAACCTATCCCCGATCGCTTACCGTGGATCAGCAGATCACGTTGCAGGCTAGGGAAAGCCCCGAAGCCATTGCAGTCAGCTTCGAGAACGATCACCTTACCTACGCTGCCTTGAATCGACGTGCCAACCAATTAGCTCACTATCTTCAATCTGTGGGAGTGAGTCGAAACAGCCTGGTCGGTGTGATGCTTGACCGCTCAGTGGACATGGTCGTAGCGTTGCTGGGCATACTGAAGGCGGGAGCAGCCTACCTGCCACTCGATCCCGATTACCCCAGTGCACGCCTTGAGCGCATGTTGTCGGATGCGCGACCCACACTCCTGCTGACACAGCAGGCGCCGACCACGTCGCTGCCAACGCATGGCCCCCAGATTCTCTGTCTCGATACGGAGCGCTGGCGCCTGGAGGAACAGAGCGATGCGGAGCCGGCAAACCGCGCCTCTGCGCAGGATCTGGCCTATGTCATTTTTACATCGGGATCGAGCGGTGGACCAAAAGGCGTGCAGGTTCATCACGCTGCACTCATGAATTTTCTGAATGCCATGAAATGTCATTTCTCTCGCAGTGACGTGCTCGTGGCCGTTACCACCCTTTCGTTTGATATAGCCGCGCTGGAAATTTTCGCTCCGCTGATTGTGGGAGCCCGCACCGTCATAGTCCGCTCTGAAGTCGCTGCAAATGGCCTCTCTCTGGCGGCGGCGCTGCAGCAAGCTGACGCCACTCTGATGCAGGCCACGCCCATGACATGGCGCCTCTTGCTGCAGGCAGGATGGAATCCCGGGAAACACGTCAAGGCACTATGCGGCGGCGAGGCTCTACCCCAGGCACTGGCGGACCGCTTGCTCGATCGCTGTTCCAGTTTGTGGAATCTATACGGACCGACGGAGACCACGATTTGGTCGGCGGCGTATAAAGTCGACCATGGCGCGCGCACTATTGTTCCAATCGGGAAACCGATTGCGAATACGCAAATCTACATCCTCGACGCCAGGCTGCAACCCGTACCTGTGGGTGTTGCCGGTGAACTGTACATCGGCGGCGACGGCGTTAGCGTTGGATACCTCAATCAAGCGGAACTCACACAGACGAAATTTGTAGCCAATCCATTCGACGAATCCGGTGAGACGCGCCTGTATAAATCTGGGGATTTGGCGCGTTTTCTTGCAGACGGGAACATCGAGTACCTGGGACGTTTGGATCATCAAGTCAAGGTCAACGGGTTCCGTATCGAACTTGCAGAAATCGAGGCTCAACTTCTAAGGCATCCTCTGGTGCAGGAAGCAGTGGTCAACGTACAGGAAGATGCGCCTGGTGTGAAACGGCTCGTGGCCTATATCGTCAGGCGGACGACGTCATCCTTCGAATTCTCAGGACCGCCTGACATTACGATCAGCGAACTGCGCAACTTCCTGAAAAAAAGCCTGCCTCATTTCATGTTGCCGACGACCTGCATCTTCATGGATGCGTTTCCATTGACGCCCAATGGGAAACTGGACCGCGGAGCGCTGCCTGCGCCCGATGAAAGCAGACCGGCATTGGCAGAGAAGTATGTCGCCCCACGCAACAGGCTGGAAAATGAATTGAGCCAAGCGTGGGCAACAACGCTCAAGCTCGACCGGGTTGGCGTCAAAGACAATTTTTTCGATCTGGGCGGAGCTTCTTTGCAGAGCCTGGAGGTGACATCGCGACTAAGCGACGCCGGTATCAATATAACGCCTGAAATGATCTTCGCTCACCAGACCGTTGCCGAGCTGGCGCTGGCGATCGAGAATGGGGTAACGCCCATTCAGCGAAAGGAACCTGCAAAACGGAGCGATCCGATGCTGGGTGTACCACCGCATGTACATGCAACGCCGGTCAACGCGTGGTCTGCCGTAAAACGCTGCAATCTGGTGATGGAAAGTCTGGGAGTGTATTTGCCCAGCAAGTCTGTGTCGACAGAGGACGTGTTGGCGGGTTGCAGGAACCCGGTGTTGTTTCCGCTGGAGCGACTGACGGGGATCAAGTCCAGAAGAGTAGCCGGTGAAGACGAATTTTCCATTGATCTGGCGAAAAAGGCCGTGGCCGATTGTCTCCGTAAATCAAAATACCGGCCCGAGCAGATCGACGTGCTCATTTGTTGTAACGTTTCGCGTTATGACGGTCCCGATCGCTTCTCTTTTGAACCGAGCACTTCACTCAAGCTGCGCAGTATTTTTGGTTTTAGCAATGCCCTGGTATTCGACATTAACAACGCCTGCGCCGGGATGTTTACGGCGATTATGATCAGTGATGCCCTGATCAAGAACGGCTCGGCAGGCTGCGCGATGGTGGTGAGCGGCGAGTACATCTCCCATCTCACGGCCAGCGCACAACGTGAGATTGAGGGTTTTATGGACTCGCGGCTTGCCTGCCTGACCGTCGGTGATGCGGGCGCTGCAGTGATTCTGGAAAAGTCGCCCAACCACGAAGTCGGCTTCCAGGAAATCGATATGTACACGCTGGGCAAATATAGTCCTTTGTGCATCGCGAAAATCACCGATGGCGAACACGGTGGCGCGATCATGTACACGGACTCTATCGGTCAGACAGCGGTTGCGACCAGGAACGCCGTTATGCACAGTGCGGATGTGATGCAGCGGTGCGGATGGTCTGCCGAATCAGTAGACCGGCTGATCATGCATCAAACGTCTGAAACGACATTGCGGGATGTTGCACGAGCGCTCAACGATGCGCTCGGGAAACCGGCGTGTCACGATGGAAACGTGGTCTACAACTTGGCCGAACGTGGTAACACCGCGACGACGACGCATTTTGTTGCCCTTCGAGACATTATTCAAAAAGGCGAGGTCAAGTCCGGCGAGCGAGTCGTGTTCGGAATCAGTGGCTCCGGGCAAACTGTGGGTACCGCGCTTTACACGTTGGACGACTTGCCGGATCGTCTGCGCCTTTTTGATTCCGGCGAAACAGTGCCGCACCGGCCTGAGAAATCCGGCGGGACACCGACTCGTCCAAAGCAGTTCCTGCCGCGCGTTGAGATTACGGGCATCGGCCTGCTCGCAAGGGATCACGGACTTGAACGGGTTGCCATCACGATGGCGCGGCAGGCTGCCGAGAATTGTTTGCAAGACTCTTCTGATGGCCGCAATGATATCGACCTTTTGATCCATGCCGGTATTTACCGCGATGATTTCCTTGCGGAGCCTGCAATGGCAGCGCTGTTGGCAGGCGAACTGAAAATCAATGACGACATCGCCTCCATCGCCGACAAGAAGTCGTTCGTATTTGACATTTGTAACGGGGCCGTCGGTTTTCTAAACGCCTGTTACGTGGCCAGCCAATTGATTCAAGCACAACGGTATCGCACGGCCATGATCGTGGCGTCCGAGATCGAAAACAATACCAATGTTTTTGATGTTCAACGCGGCGTCGAAGAGACCGCGTCTGCTGTGATGTTGCGCGCATCTGCGGGGGGCCGCACAGGCCTAGGCCATTTTGTATTTAAGTGCAAGACCGAGCACATCGACGCGCTCTCGACATATACAGCGAAATTAGACGCTCGGACCATTTTGCGGGTTGAACAGGATAACAGACTCCAGGACTTCTTTGTGAGCTGTATTCCTGAAGCCGTTGAGGAATTGCTGGCACTTGAAGATCTGGACGTATCGCAGATTGCCATCGTACTCGGACCGCAAGTCTCTCGTGAATTCACTACCCGGCTCAGTGAAACAGTCAGGATCAGCCGCGATAAATTCGTGGATGTAGCCCTTGGTGGAAAGGACCTTTTTACCAACTCACTGGCATACTCACTTCAATGCGCCAACAGCAAGGTTATGCCTGGTGATATTGGATTAATTATCAGCGTTGGCTCTGGAGTACAGATTGGCTGTGCGATATATCACTTCTAGAGCGAAGTGGATCAGGAGAGGTTTGTGGATGAATACACACTACTCTTAGGATCGAGGAAGGTGGGGGCTTCAGTGGTTGGCGCTAAGGGTGCAAACCTGAATGATTTGGTGCGCGCCGGATTTCGCGTGCCGGCGGCTTTTGTCATCACCACTCATGCTTTCCGAAGTTTACTCGAGCAAGACAATCTGGAAAATCGCATCGCGAAGCTCAGTGCTTCGGTGAGAGGAGACTTGCGTGAACAGCAGAGAGTGTCTGCGCAAATACGCGACCTTTTTGTGAGCACCGAAATGCCAAAGAAGCTTCGACAGGAAATCGTAAGTGCCTACCGCAAACTTGGCGCGAAGAATCATGACGCCAGCCGGCACAATCCTGATTCTATCGTCGCGGTTCGATCCTCTGCCACCGCAGAGGATCTTCCTGACGCGAGTTTCGCCGGACAAATGGATACCTTTCTTAACATCCGTGGTGAGCAGTCGCTTATTGATTCCGTTATCGCTTGTTTTTCAAGTCTCTGGAACGCGCGCGCGATGGCCTATCGCTATCACCGGCGACTCGACACGACGCGATTAGGGCACGCCGTGATTGTGCAGGAACTGGTTCCGGCGGAAAGCGCCGGCATTTTGTTCACCGTCAACCCTTTGGACTCCCATCGCAACGAGATTGTCATCAACGCTTTTCAGGGCTTAGGCCAAGCCGTAGTCGATGGTGAGATCACCCCTGACCATATTGTTGTGGATCGATCCAGCGAGCGTGTGAAACACGTGGAAATCGGCAACAAAAACCTCAATGATCTGCCACAAAAACAGGTTCTGAGAAACGATGAGATTACGAGCCTTGTACGCCTGGGTAAAGCGTTGGAAGAGCATTTTGATCATCCCCAGGATGTGGAATGGGCAATTTCAGAGAAGAGAATTTACGTTCTTCAATCGAGACCTGTGTCGTCCAGAGGTGGCACGACCGGGAAAGCAAACACAGAGTCACCAACCCAAACTACGCTGCAAATGTGTCCCGGCGACGACAACTGGCCGGTCTGCGGCGAGTTTTCGGCACAGCCCTTTGATCGGTGGAGCCGCGCGAATGTGGGAGAGCTGTGGCCCGACCCCGTAAGCCCGTTAGTCTGGTCTACGATTCCAGACATTATCAGTGGAGCGGTGAGATTCTCATTGCGCGGCGTGAGATCCAAGAGTTTGCAGCATGCTCAGTGGGCGGCGCGTTACTATGGTCGTGTTTATTACAACGAAGGGGCCCTAAAGCATGTTCTGACTGAGGAATTAGGATTGCCGGCTTCGTTTATCGACAAATCAAGAGGCACGAGCCATGGGGCGATACGGGGTGAGAAGGACGGGGCCCGAGTGGGGCGGGTGTTATTGCATTTGCCGGTTCTGGTGCGCTTAGCATTACGTCAACGGCAAACTGGTCGGGCACTAGAGGCTCAGCGTTTGAAAGTGGACCAGTGGGTGCGCGATTTCAAGGGACAAGAGCACCAACGAAAGAGCGATCGGCAGCTCCTGGACGATGCACTCCGCTGGGTGGAACGCGTGAAGCAGACTTTAAATCTGCAATATGAGATGACCGGACTCTCGTTAACCGCCGTAGCCACGCTCGATCGGCTCATGATTCGTTGGTTCAACCGCGATGGTCTCGCCCAGGACCTGATTACGGGACTCTCGGGCATTCAGGCCGCAGAGATCGGTGTTGATCTTTGGAAGATTGCGAACAAATTGAAGAGCCAGGGCCTTGAGGGTATCGTGCTTTCAATGCCGGCAATTGAGGCGTTAAAAGAACTCCGTCGAACCGGCGGGGCTGCGGTTGCTGTGGACTTGCTGGATGACTTTATGGAGCGTCACGGATACCGGTGTCCTAACGAAGCCGAGTGGCTGTATCCACGGTGGGCAGATGCCCCGGAACAAATCATTGAAATCGTCGCCGGCTATCTGAAGTCCGAGACTCTCGGTGTCGAGTCGTCTGATGCGAAACAACGGCAAAAGAGAGCCACCGCCATTGCTTGGGTCGAGAACCGTATCGGAATTCTGCGAAGGTTGATCTTTGCTCGTGTGCTCGCTAGAGCCGAACATTCAGTACGACTTCGCGACAACGGCAAGAGCAGTGCGATTAAGGCGTCTTATCCGGCTCGCCAGCTTACGGTACGGATTGGACAGCGTTGGGCAAAGTCGGGCTGGATCGATAAATCAGAGGATGTATTTTTTCTTACCCTGCAGGACCTTCAGGGAGTGATTGATGCCGGCGATCCCTCGAAAGCGCAGCTCGAGCTGAAATCCCTGGTCCGAGAGCGACGAAAGGCCTTGGAGTATTGGTATGGAGCCAAAGCGCCTGACGTGATAGGAGCCAATGGGGACCTGGTGTGGGGAAGGGAACCGGAGAGAAACGGATCTATGCTCAAGGGAATCGCTACCAGTGGCGGTGTTGCTCGGGGTAAAGTGCGCATCGTACACAATCCTGCAGAAGCAATGAAACTGCAGGCAGGAGATATTCTTGTGACTCGCTCGACCGATGCCGGCTGGACCATCTTTTTCCCTCTTCTTAACGGTCTGATAACGGAAATTGGCGGGCAACTTTCCCACGCCGCGATACTCGCTAGAGAGTATGGACTGCCGGCCGTGGTCAATGTCAGGAACGCGATGCTGGAATTGAAGGATCGGCAGATGGTAACCATCGATGGCACAAAAGGCATCGTTTATCTCGATGCCGGTGCGGGTCTTTCGTGAAAGTATTTATCACCGGTGGCACAACCGGAATCGGCTACGAGTTGGCGAAGCTCTACCTGAAGGACGGGCATGATGTCGGTCTCTGCGGGCGACAAGCGGAAGTAATGACTCAGTCTCTTGTACAGAATTATCCGGACTTAAAGGTGTTTGACTGCGATGTGGCTTATCGGCATGAGTTGTATCCGGTGGTCAGGGACTTTTCGCAGGGGAAGCTGGATTTAATGATCGCCAATGCCGGATTTTCTGTCGGAGCCAACGATGCTGAGCCGCGTTTTGATCTGGCTCGACAAATCGTCGATACAAATATACTCGGCGTAATCAATGCCTTTGAAGTCGCGTACGATATTATGCGCGCTCAGGGCCATGGCCATTTAGTCGCCATGGCGTCAGTTGCTGGAATGGTCGGCTTGCCCCGCGTTGGTTCTTATTCCGGATCCAAAGCCTTCGTCCTCAAGTTCTGCGAATCGCTTGCCATCGACTTAAAGCAATTTGGCATTCAGGTGACAGCGATTGCGCCTGGCTTCGTCGATACGCCACTGACACAAAATAACCGTTGCCGAATGCCATTTCTGATGTCCGCGAACCGCGCTGCATTGCTCATCAAGCGCGCGGTGGAGCGGAAGGCGACACTTTACGTTTTTCCGTGGCAGATAAAGGTGGGAATCTATTTTTTGGACCGAATGCCGCGTTGGATCTACCGCTTTCTTATGGGGCTGCTCTCCGAGAAACGAGAACATGGCATCAAGGGGCTTCTCTGAGACTTGCCGGAGCAGGGCAGAGGCATAAAAGCCCGTCCTTAATAGGAAGAATCATGTCGAAGGAGAACATCCATGAAGGGAAGTCCCTACTCATCACAGGTTGTTCCAGTGGTATCGGTTTATGTGTTGCCAAGGGACTTCAGGCCCGCGGATTCAGGGTTTTCGCGACAGCACGGAAAAAGGACGATGTCCGAGCGCTCAATGAGCGCGGCTTGGAAAGCATTCAACTGGATCTTGCTGACAGTCATTCCATACTGACCGCTGTCGAAGAGGTCTTATCGCGGACGAACGGTCGGTTGTACGCATTGTTTAGTAACGGGGCTTACGTACAACTAGGCGCAGTGGAAGATTTGAGCCGTGACGTATTGCGCGCACAATTTGAAACAAATTTTTTTGGCACCGTCGAGCTCACCAACCAGATTATTCCGGTCATGCGTCGGCAGGGCTACGGGCGTATAGTTCACAATAGTTCAGCGCTCGGTTTAATCGCACTGCCATATCGAGGCGCGTACAACGCAACGAAATTTGCACTTGAGGGAATCACCGATACCTTGCGTCTAGAACTTAAAGGTACCCCGATATACGTTTCCCTCATCGAGCCGGGGCCGATCGAAAGCCGTACTCGTGAAAATGCTTATCAGGCTTTTAAGAAGCATATCGACAGGGACAATAGCCCTCACCTTGAGCGTTATCTTGAAATGGAGAAACGGCTCACAAAAGTCGGGCCGGCGGCGCGTTTTACATTACCGCCTGAAGCGGTCCTGAAAAAGGCTATTCACGCCCTCGAAAGCCCGCATCCGAAAATACGGTACTACGTGACACTACCAACTTATCTCTTTGCGACGTTAAAACGCGTCCTTCCGCATCGCAGTCTGGATTGGTTTTGTCAATGGGTGTCGGGAGCGCAGCGTATATCCAAGTAAACTATTTTCTAAATTGTGTGTGAAATACACCATCCCAAAAAGGAGTTGTGACACCGAATCCTCTGTCATGATCTGAATAATGATGTCTCAGATGGTACTTTTTCAACGACAGAAACTTGTTGCTGCAGTGGTGAAGCATGTAATGAATCATGTCGTAAACCACGTACCCCGCCACAAACCCGATAAAAATCGCTATTCCATATGCCGCCCCGAACGCCCAATGAAACAGGTAGAAGCTGGCAATGCTGGCAGGGATGCTGGCAAAAGGCGTCATGACCAGACGCTTGGAATCGCGGGGATAGTCATGATGCACGCCGTGAAACAAGAACAGAATCCGTTTCCCTTTTCCGCTTCCGGCCTGTGCATGAAATAGAAACCGATGCGTCATGTACTCCGTGAAACTCCAGAGCACTAGCCCGGCCAGAATTCCAGACAGCAGGATCAGAGGCGAAATGCGGCTGCTGTGCAGAGCCTTGTACATGCAGTAAGAAAGCACAGGTACAAAAATCACCAGGGGCGTACTGAAATGAAAATAGGTAAAAAACTCCAGGAAATCGCTGTCGAACAAGCGTATGGAAATATCTTCATTTGAGAGAGGCAAGTTGCTGTTGGTGTTCGCCACGTTTCACCTCATTTTCCCCTGTGGGAGCGGCTAAAAGGCTGAACGTACAAATGCAATTTGTGGTACAAGAGAGTGCCTAGAAATCTTGAAATTGTAACAGGATCCGCCGTTGTTCGAAGATGAGAATGCAGTTGTGGTTATTTCGTCCACTGTGGTAGAAGCTGATTCAAAGTCGGTAATCAACGCCTGAAGATCCAACTGCGAAAAGAAAGATGGTATGTGCCGGAATCCGCGCGATTCGAGCGTAGCCCATGATGTACTGTCCGCCGCGTTCATGTTCGCACGGCTCCTTCAAGCCCAAGGTTCAAGGCTTATGACATCACAAGTCGACTTTAACATTATACACTCTGTTGGGGTGATACAAGCACGACAGGTAGCTTCATTAACGTCCCCGGTTTTGGAAGGAACCGCTGAGAGTTTTTGCGCTGTCTCAGCTTCCACTTAAACCGAAAGGAGCCAGGCGACGGTCCATGAGGTGAGACATGCGGGACATAGTGCCGCTACACCCGGAAACTCCGTGACGCTTACCGTCGTTCGACAATCAGGCGCTACAGTCGGTGGTGTACTGGCTGTTGCGGCGTGCATTCTGATCCTTATGAGCCTGCTCCGGCGGCCGTCGACTGCCCGGTTTCCAGTGACCGCGACGTTTCAGGGTCAGCGGATCTCAACTACCGTGGACTCAGAGTTGGCGAAATATTACCTGGAGCACTACCTGGCAGGAACAAGGACCAATCCCCAATGGCACGCGGCTTTGGATTCGATCCACGACACGTCGCATGGCCGGATTCCGACGCGGGACGAACTGAAAGTCATTTCCCAAACCTGGTCCGTTGATCTGGCGACACTATTTCTGGTACATCGGATACTCAACGACCCGGTCAATCGCACCGTCAAGAAAAAATTTGACGATGCGTTCCAACAGATCAAACTCAAACGGATCTCGCAGAGACCCTCACCCCGCGGCAAGTACGTATTCGTACTTGTGCCGGGATGGCTTTACGCATCGAATCCGGCAAATGGGGGGGATTTTGCCAGGCCCCGCCAGGCGCTGGAGCAAGCCGGCATCGAAACCCGGTTGATTGCAGTGCGCGAGAATGGGACGGTTGAGGAAAATTCTGAGATCATCCTGGAACGACTGAAACAGTGGAGCACCGAACTGATTCAAATCATCATGATCAGCGTCAGCAAGGCGGGGGCTGAAGTGGCACTGGCGCTCACTCGGTCGTCCAGTTCGGTGCAGATTTCGCACGTTGCAGCCTGGGTCAATATTGGCGGCGCCATCGGAGGATCAAGACTGGTAGATTATATTTCCGGGCCCAGACGTTGGTACACCTGGCTGTTTGTCACTCGCGGCCGATCTCTTTCCGGGCTTGACAGTCTGTTAACGGACCGAAGCCGAAAGCGGACCGAGAAAATGGCGCTGCCCGCAGACCTGCTGGTTCTCAACTACGTAGGCATTCCGCTATCAGGACAGATCACAGAACCGACTAAGTACGGCTATTCGCTGTTGAAGGAAGATGGTCCCAATGACGGTATGCACCTCATCATCGACGAGATTGTCCCACGGGGTGACACGATTATTGAGCTTGGTCTGGATCATTACTACCGTCACCCCGACATTGATTTGAAGACCATTGCGTTGGCCACTACAGTAATAGATCTTCTCGAAGAATCGAGGTAGTACTGGTTTGCGAATGGTGCGTGGAACTGATAAAGCAGCGTCACTTCACCGAATAAATCGTTGATCCTCGCCCACAGCGAGTGACGATCAGGGGTTGGTGTTTAGAAATGCCCGAATCCTTTGGTCTTGAGCTTGTCCGCATCGCCTATCTTTTTTTCCCCCTCCTGGGCAGCGCAATTTTCCTGGGAATGTGTTTACGCTTTGGTTGGCTGCAGACTTTCAATCGGCCTATTGATTTCCACCTGAGATTTCGAAATCAGAGGATTTTTGGCGAGAATAAGACATTTCGTGGACTGCTGGGTATGGGAATTGGAGGTAGTTTGTTTGCTGTACTCCAGAGGCAGGTGCTGCATCGCTACCACTGGCTCGCCTCCCTGGAGTACTTTGACTACTCTGCGACCTCCCCGTTACTGTTTGGGTTCTGTCTGGGTCTTGCGGGGAGTCTGAGTGAACTACTCAACAGTTTTGTTAAGCGACAACTCGGAATCGAACCGGGAAAACGTGCAAATGGAAATCAGCGAGGCTTGTTTTATTTCATCGATCAGGTCGATGTACTGGTAGGCGTTTGGTTGTACCTATCAACCATCATGCAGGTCACATCCATAAGAGTGATGGCGTCGATTGTGCTGGTGTTCATCACTCATCAACTCCTGACGACGGCAGGATATACGCTCAGGATGCGCAAGAACCCTTAGCCACGTTGTTGCCTTAAGAAACGCGTGCTGATGGTGCATCGAGACAGAACTCTCCAGACAGTTGGGATACGTACAATGAAGAAGAACACAACGGAGCGAAGCGTGGCGGCCTGCAATTGATTCCATAACAATGCAGGCTCCCAGTGACCCGAGTAAACTTGGTGGCGCTAACCAACCGAAAAGGCGGGTCGAGTCGGAGTAGGGATCAGGGTTGCTCCTGAACCCCTCCACAGATCCGGACGGGCGGCTTTCACGCATGCGGCTCTTAACCTTCGCCTACGAGTTGCGCGAGTAGCAACCTGTGATGGTTTGGTGTTTGTGATTCGTCGCTGTAAGCGGATGTGTGAGAGCTCTTGCGTGAGATCCTCGGAAAGATCGAAAGATCGGTATCTAGGGGTACGATGTCGTCTCCAAGAGGTGAGATTCACGTCCTATCGTGCGCTCAGTTCTTCGAGTGATGCACGTATTTTTTTGGGATTCAAGGCACGTGGGCTGGAAATTTTGTCCATTCCCGGTCAGACTGTCGGAGTCCAAGGAGCCCTTCCTTTCTGACGGGGCGCCCAACGATCGTTCGCGAATATCAGAAGGTCGGCGAGTTCTCGCCTGTTAAGAGCAGCCGCGGGTGTCCAATAGTTTGCATTTCGGCAAGAGTGAGCTTTCGATCGAGTACGGTGATTATGACATCCTAAACGGGGGAGCCAGGCCGGTGGGCGAGGTCGGAGGTTGGCAACTCGTGGGCACCCATCGCTTGACACTAAATCGCGGGCCTTTATGAGATTCTGATGGCAAAACTCCAAAGCCAACCGTCTTCAATGCGCAGTCTCCAGGTTCTTCTGCCCAGCCTGTTTACAGTAGCCAGAATCGTATGCGGCTTTTTTGCCGTCGTGTTTGCGTTCAAGGGGATGTACTGGCTGGACGCATCCGGTAACTTGGCACTGAGTGTAATGGCGTTTGACAATGCGGCGAAAGCCATAGGTTGGGCGATTCTCTTTGACAGTCTCGACGGAAGAGTTGCCCGGCTGGTCGGTTCCAGCTCCACCTTTGGACGGGAGTTCGATTCTCTTGCGGATGTCGTGACCTTTGGAATGGCTGCGCCTGTTCTTCTTTTCTTTTGGGGAGTCATGCCTATCCATGCGGCCGTTCGGACGCTGTCATCTGAAGCTTTGTATGTGGCAGGTTGGATTGTAGCCTGTACTTTCCTGGTCTGTGGAGCCTTCCGGTTAGCCCGGTTCAATCTTGGTGACGAAGAGCCCGACGGCGAACATCGTAATTCAGACGGCCTGCCCATTCCGGGCGCCGCCGGAGCCATCGCAGCGGTGGTGCACTTCGCCAAAAGTCCATTGAACCGTTTCGACTACGGGGTGGCTTGGCTGGGCCTGGCCGCAGTTCTGTCACTGTTGATGACGAGTCGCATTCGCTATGACCCTTGGGCGATGCTGCCGCCGGGCCTGCAGAAGCCGGTTTGCTCAGTTCTGTTGGGTTGCCTCCTGGTCTGGGGGGTGTGGACTTACTCGGAGCAGGTACTATTGGTTTTAGCTCTGGGGTTTGTCACCTCGGGTCTCCTCGCCCATTTCATCATCCGGCTTCGGTCTCGAACTCGCCTGGCCCAAAGCTAAGGTCGGGCCTGCTCCGTGGATCCTTTCCTCAGGGGACAAGCTACTCGGGGTACCTGCGTCGAAGGCGCGCGCCATCGCCTCCTTTGATCCCAAGACATCATTCGGAAGGCTTGGAAACGAACAAGGAAGCAGCACATCTGACTTTGACGAAGGTGAGAGACACATTGCTACGTTCAGTGGCAGCTGTTTATGCGCGGTGACGCAGCGAAAACGAGACGGATGGCGGCGTCCGGAAGGAGAGTGAAGCGTCTATATTGAGCCGCAGGCCACGGCGAACTAGCTGTCGGGTGATTTTGTGGGACGGGTCGGCAAGGCAGCACATCTTGCTGCAACCATGTCCAAGGTGCCGCAAATCGAAAAACATACATTTCAAAAAGCAGATGCAGGAGCAGGGTAAATGCCTCTATTTCAGATTGTTAAGGTTTTACGGCCAGAGGGCTTGCTAAACCTGAATGGCTAATACCCGTACCGAGGGTTCGAATCCCACTCTCTCCGCCAGTTTAATCGCCTACGCACCGTAAGCTATCGGCGAAGTTAGGGCCGCGTTTGCGCAATGTAGTTCCCTGAGCGGTCTCGTACCTGACCGCTCCCCCGTGCTGTTGAGCGGCGTGCGAATAAGCCCATTCTGAATCGGAACCGGCATTGAACCATCTAAAATGACATGCCGGCGTAGCCGCGGCATAGACATCCATGAGACTTCTCTACCGATACTCCAGGCAGTACTGGAAGTTGTTCGTTGTGGCGCTTTTGCTGGCTGCGACCAATCAGATCTTTTCGCTTCTTGACCCTGTCATTTTCCGCCACGTCATCGATGGGTACGCGACCAAGTATCACGAGTACACCCAGGCGCAATTCATCCGAGGGGCAGGATTTTTGCTGCTGGCGGCGGTGGGCGTGGCCTTTGTGTCCCGGGTAGCCAAGAATTTTCAGGACTACTTCACAAACGTGATCGTCCAGCGACTGGGCGCGAAAATGTACTCCGACGGAATCCGGCACTCGCTGGATTTGCCGTATCAGGTCTTCGAAGACCAGCGTAGTGGAGAAACCCTGGGCAAGCTGCAAAAAGTTCGAAGCGACGTGGAACGGTTTATCACGGCGACCATCAATGTGATCTTTATTTCGTTCATCGGCGTGGTCTTCGTGATGGTCTATGCCTTTCGCGTGCACTGGTCGATCGCGCCGGCGTTTCTGATTACGGTCCCGCTACTCGGAATTATCAGTTCGGTGCTGAGCCGGAAGATCAAGAAGATCCAGAAGACGATCGTGGGTGAAACCACGGCGCTCGCGGGCTCAACGACGGAGTCCTTGCGCAACATCGAACTGGTGAAGAGTCTGGGGCTCGCCCATCAGGAAGTGGTGCGCCTTAATGGCATTACCGAGAAAATCCTCAAGCTCGAACTCAAGAAAGTGAAATACCTGCGTAGCTTGAGTTTCATCCAGGGGACCGCAGTCAACGCGCTGCGCACCAGCATCTTGTTTTTGATGCTTTACTTGATCTTTCGCCAACAAATTACCATCGGGCAATTCTTCTCCCTGATGATTTATTCGTTCTACATCTTTACTCCCCTTCAGGAACTGGGCAACGTCATCAACATCTATCGCGAGACCGAGGTTTCGCTGCAGAACTTTCAGCAGATCCTCGATACTCCTCGCGATCCTAAGCCGACCAGTCCGGAGCCGGTGGAAGAACTGATGACCCTGCAGTTCGAGCAGGTCGGGTTTCAGCATCAAAGTTCCTCTCAGCTGGCATTGGGCGAAATCAGTTTCAGCGCAGCTCGCGGAGACACGATTGCGTTTGTAGGCCCGTCCGGGGCAGGGAAGTCAACCCTGGTGAAGCTTCTGGTCGGCCTGTACGCACCGAAGGACGGCACGATTCTGTACAACGGCATTCCTTCGAACCGCGTCGACCTCGACATCCTGAGGGAGAAAATCGGCTTTGTTACCCAGGACACGCAACTCTTTTCGGGTTCGATCCGCGAAAATCTGCTGTTCGTGAGTCCCAAGGCGACCGACGAGGAATGTATGGAAGTGCTCCAGCAGGCTGCCGCTCACAGCTTGCTCTCACGCGCCGATCGCGGGCTGGATTCGCTCATCGGCGAAGGTGGCATAAAAGTCTCCGGAGGCGAGAAGCAGCGTCTTTCCATCGCGCGGGCGCTGCTTCGTCATCCGCAGCTGTTGGTGTTTGACGAGGCTACTTCATCGCTTGACTCTCTCACGGAAGAAGAAATCAGTCGAACCATCCGCGAAGTCGCAACCAATCAGGAAGCGATCACGATTCTGATCGCGCATCGCTTGTCGACGGTCATGCATGCGGACCGGATCTTTGTTCTAGAACGAGGACACATCGTCGAGTTCGGACGCCATTCCGAACTGCTCGACCAGAAGGGCTTGTACTACGCCATGTGGCGGCAGCAAGTGGGCGAGCGCGAGGCGATTGCGGCGGCGGGCTGATGTTTTCCACCGCATGGGGATCACAGTTAAGTCCGTAAGCTCCTGAAAACAATGCTCAATCTGCGCCCACCTGTCCCTGATCTTCCGTGACCTCGGTGGTCTACCAAGGGCTTGCTAGGCTCTCTACTGAGTTAAGGAGAGCGAACCTTGCCCGCTACGTCTGCCAAGCCCACGATCAAGATTCTTTATGCTGAGTCCGATGAGGAAGTGCTGGCCACTCAGGCCGCTGCGATGAAGAAGGCCGGCCACCACGTTACCACTGCCGTCGGTCGCCAGTTAGTTCAGGAGACGTTGCGTCGGGACGCTTTCGACCTGGTTATTCTTGGTTCCACGCTCACCAAAGAGGATCGCCACCACCTGCCTTACATGGTGAAGAAGTCGCACGAGGGGACGAAGGTGCTGGTCATGCACGCCAGCGGACGTCACCACGAAGTGGATGCGACCATAGATGCCGGTACCAGCATGCAATTCGTGCTGGAAAAAATCGCGCGCGTAATGGCTGAGCAGATTGTTTCCGCGTAGAAGTCTGGCAAAGTCAGATTACAAAGAGTCCGCGCTTACGCATCTTCGGCGGCTAAATGCCGCCGTTTTTTTGTCGTGAATGGCATCCGTGCATAGCTCTGACAAGGCCTAATTGTAGAGACGCGGCACGCCACCTCTACCAATCTGTTTGGGGCCGGAAGCCCGCGTGCTCTAAGGGCGGAATGCAATGCGAACGAAGAAGCGAAAGCAATAAAAATTGAGTCTGGCTGGGCCGGAGAGAGTGAGAGGGCCCAACCAGACTCTTCCAGGACTACTCAGAATTACCCCGTTGATCGCTACCCACTGGGCTCAGCTTGCCGAACAAGCCGTCGCCCTCGTCGTTCGGACCCGCTGTAAAGTACAGGTCATTGAACAGGCCGGAATTGGCGTTGCCGCCTCCGAAGCTGAGGGCCCATAGCCCGTCGATCCAGATCGGGTAGCCGTTTGCGTCCAGCAACTCGCCTTCGAGTTTCCCACTCACCGCGTTGTAGGCATGAATAAAACCGTCGCCGAAGTTGCCGATCAGCAGGCGATGGCTGAAGGCGCCGAAGTCCCCGGGGGCCTGGGCAATGCCCCAGGGCGCGTTCATGGTTTGGTTGTGCTTCAAGCGCAGCAGCAGGTGGCCGTCCGTGTCGAAGATATCCACAAAACCTTTTCCTGGTCCGTGATTTTCATCCTTCGAGCCGGGCGCTCGCTGAGCGAAGGTTACGACGATGTTGCCCCCCACATTCTGAATTCCGAAGGCCGCGTAATTCGGAAACAGCTGGGAATCTCTAAAGCCGCCGTCCACCTCAATTTCCTTGAATCTTGAGTTGTAGACGTCAACCTTGCCTGTTGTAAAATTCGTCACGTAGAGACGGGGACCGTGGTTAGTCATGGCAATGGCGGCTCCCTTATAGACAGCGCCTTCATCGGAATCGTCCACCTTGATAACCGCGTTGTTCACATCGACGTTCGGATTCCAACCGGCAATTGTGCCGTCCTCGGTAACCCACATGAAAATCGCACGCTGGCCGGGAACAACTTCAAACGCGCCGTTGAAGGCGTTAAAAACCATTCCGGTCGGCGCCGAGGTGCCGCTCTGCCTGTTCGGCAGCGGGATGGTGACCACGAGACTCTGTGCTAGTCCGGTAGCGTCATAGAGGGTGGAGCGTCCGGTTCCGTTGTCGGAAACCCACCACGGGGAACCGGACGATCTCGCTACTCCCCAGGCGTTGACGAGATTAGGGTCGATGTTGGGAACGTTTGCCACGTTCGGGTTGTCGGCCGTCAAATCGGTTCGCGTAAAATGCTGAGCCACTGCGTTGCCGGCGGTCAGCAAGACCGCAGTGAAAACAATCGCGGCCAGTGCCGCGAAGCGCTTCGAATTCTGTTTGGGAGACATTGCAATTCCTCCTGAGAAATTGCTAGGCTGGGTCGCTCCCCCGCAGGCAGGCAGGGAAGTCTGACGGAAATAACCTTAACGATTGACAGGGAAATGACTTGTCACGCATTTGTCACGAGTACGTCAATTTTCTGCCGTGACGACGTAAGTTGACGAGACAGGTTGGACGCCGAGAGTGGGGAAGGGGTCGAAAATAGTGTGAGGAAAGCACCCAAAATTAAAATGGGCCGCCAGCCAAGAAGCGGTGACTTTTCCTTGGCTATCGGCCCACTCGATCCTGAAGCGGATCGGAGGTGATACGTACATGGTAGACCCTCAAATTCGATTGTCAAGAACCAACTTCCACCGTCCCCAAATCGGCATTAAGATCGGCCTCCCGCTATTGACACCTTCGCCGCCAGAGTGTTAATTTTATTGGTTTTAGAAGCCCTAATCTTCCAGCCAGATCAGCAGCCAAATGGATCAGACACTCCGACAACTAGGGGAATTACTGCTCGGAGCCGTACCCACCGCAATCCTCTTGGCGACGCTGTACTTCCTGTACACAGTGCTGGTCCACAGGCCTCTCACGGCGGTCCTGGCGGAGCGCCGAAACCGGACCGAAGGCGCCCTGGAAAAGGCCCGTGCCGATATCGCCGCCGCCGAGGCACGTACCGCGGACTACGAACAGCGCCTGCGGGAAGCGCGGCTGAAGATTTTCAAGAACCTGGAAGCGCGGCGTCAACAGGCGCTGCAGGCACGAACCGAAGCTGCGGCGCAAGCTCGCGCGCGGGCCCAAGAGCAGGTCAAAGCGGCACGTGCCGGTATCGAACAAGACAAACAACAGGCGCTGGCGAACCTGCAGGCGGAAGCCGGACGGCTGGCAAGCGAGATTGTACGCACGGTGTTGCGGCCGGTCCAGGCTGCGAGTCCGGTGGGTGGACAATGACAATGAGAATGACCGTCCAGGGATTTGTTAGGTCAATGCTGATGCTGGCCTGCCTTGCAATGCTTCCCGCCGTACCTGTGAAAGCGTTTGGAAATAACCAGGAGCATTCCAGCGAGCCCGCGCAGGCCTCGCCAGAGGATAAGAGTCCAGGTGCGGAACTGGCCAAGGAGACGCGCGAAGCGGCCGGGGAAGAGGAAGAGAACGAAAGTCTGAAGCACTCGGCCGCGATCCGCTACCTGGCCAAGAAGACTGGGATTACGGTGCATCAGGCGCACCTGGTAACGGTCGGCCTCAATTTTTTAACCATTGCTTTCCTGATCTACTGGTACGCGCGCAGGTTCGTGCCCGCTGCCTTACGCAGCCGCACGGAATCCATTCAGCGGGCTCTGGAAGAAGCGCGTGCCGCGAGCCAGGAGGCGAATCGGCGATTGGCCGAAATTGAGGCGCGACTGAGCAAGCTGGATACAGAAATCGCGTCGATGCAGGCCCAGTCGGAGAAGGAAGCGGAAGGCGAGGAAGCACGGATCAAGCAGGCAGCAGAAGAAGACATTCGCAAAGTGGTGCAGGCGGCGGAGCAGGAAATTGCGGCCGCAGCCAAGCAAGCCCGTCGCGAATTGATGCAGCATACCGCCGATCTCGCCGTGGCGCTCGCACGAAAACAGATTCAGGTTGACTCCGGTGATGGAGAACCCATCCATCCCCGGCGACCGCAAGCGCGCAGTGCTGGATGCGATCGCGCAGCGGTTGGGTATGACGCGGCAGGTTCGAAACTTCATCGCGGTCGTAATCGATCATCGGCGACTGCCGCTGCTGGCGGACATCCTTAAGCAGTTGGAACAGGAATTGAACGACCGCTTGGGTATTGCGGATGCGGAAGTTATCAGCGCCCGCGAACTCGGCGAGTCCGAAAGAAAACTGCTGGAAGCCGAGGTTGCCAAGTTGACTGGCAAGAAGGTCCGCGCCCGGTACCGACAAGATTCTTCGCTGCTGGGAGGTGCGCTGGTGAAGGTTGGCAGCACGATCTATGACGGTTCAGTGAGTGAACAACTAGAGAGACTGCGGGAGCAATTGGTGGAAGGCTAGCTACTAGCCTTTAGCTGCTAGCTTGAACCAGGACACGCCGGCTTCATGGCAAATGGAACGACAATTGTAAAAGGGAAATGTCATAGGAGCGCGGAGAACAAACGCGGCAGTGGTAAGGAAAGCTAAGAGCCAGGAGCTAAAAGCTAGAAGCTGATTCTATGGCGCAAATCAAAGCAGACGAAATATCGCAATTAATCCGCGAGCAGATCGAAAACTACGAGTCGAAGATCGCGGTCGACGAAGTTGGCACGGTCATTTCGCTGGGCGACGGAATTGC
>WNFO01004516.1_pt1 | contig 22268 bp, 28 predicted proteins | sample 5400251 | NCBI WGS metagenome assembly WNFO01 (sample SAMN13153354, study PRJNA577476) | soil metagenome | isolation source: 100 cm saprolite under Madrone tree | place: USA:California | collected 2016-06-14
GCTCACAGGCTTGAGACCAGGTGACCGCCGTCGACGACGATCACGCTACCAGTCATGTAAGAGCCAGCTTCCGAAGCCAACAGGAGAAGGGGGCCTTCAAGCTCTTTCAATTCGCCGAGCCGTCTTTGCGGGACCCGCTTGATGAGCGCCCGACCGGCATCACTCCCGAAAAAATCATCGTTGAGCTCGGTCTCGAAATACCCTGGCGCAAGCGCGTTGACTCGAATGCCATAACGCGCCCATTCAAGCGCCAGCACCTTGGTCATCTGCACAACGCCAGCTTTCGAGATCGCATACGGTGCGACGGAACTGGCAACCCGCAGACCGAGAATCGAGGCGATATTGATGATGGAGCCTTTGAGCTTGTGCGCGACCATTCGCCGCCCCGCGGCCTGCGCGACCAGCCAAACGCCCTTCAGGTTGGTGTCGACAACTTTGTCCCAATCTGTCTCATCTTGATCAAAAGCTGGCCGCGTTGCCGTCACGCCGGCGTTGTTAACGACGATGTCGATGGGACCGAAGCGCCCTTCTGCGGCGTCCAGCGCGCTCTCGATGCTCGCCGCTGCGGTGACGTCCATCACGACGCTCTGGGCTCGACCGTTCGCGGTTCCGATATCATCGACGGTTTTGGCGAGCGCTTCAGCGCGGCGCGCAGCGACCGTCACTTGAGCACCACGCGCCGCCAGCAACACCGCGAAAAAGCGCCCGAGACCGCTCGAACCACCGGTGACAAGAACATGTTTGCCGTCGAGCGAAAACAGATCACTCATTGCTCACCTCTTGCAAACACGCTTCGCATTATCATCGCACCTTGTTCCAGATCAGGATCGAGCGACCCATCGTGCCGTCGAGATAGCTCCGGTAGGGCGCGGTCGTGATCGTCAGCACGTCTCCCTCCAGCACGAAGTGGCGGATTTGGTCGGTTCCGGTCCAGGCCTGGTTCCACGAGGTGTCGATGTGGTGGACCACGACGTTCTCGCCCAAGGAGAACGTGCCTGCATAAGCCACCATGGTGCCCAGCAGTTGCACGCCTTCTTCGTCCGTTGGCACCGCGTCGCGCGGCGCGATGCGGTCATCGCGCGTGAAGATGGCGTACATGCGGCCGTCCGGCGCGTAGCCGATGTAGCCGACTGGAGCGTCGCCGAATTGATTGTGGCGCTGCCCGTCGGACAAGCGCTCACGAACATAGGATCGCAGACTCCACGTTCCGATCACGGCACAATCGGCAGGCGGCTTGCCCCGCTTCACAGATGCCAGGACTTCTTCGTCTGTCGTCATGTGAGCCTCCTGTTGCCAAAGGTCATGCCGACCAAAGTGTGGCCGCGTCGCAAAAACCCTCGTTAAACATCGAAGAAAACTGTCTCGCGATCGCCCTGCAGATGGATGTCGAATGTGTAGACTGTAGCGCCGTCGCGTTCTGATCGCGAAGCGATCAGGGTTTTGCGGCGCTCGGGTTGCTCGATAATATTCAGTACTGGGTCTTCGGAATTTGCGGCCTCTTCGTCACCGAAATACATGCGTGTGGCGAGGCCAATGTTGATGCCGCGGGAGGCGAGCCAGAAATTGACGTGTGGCGCCATTATCTTGCGGCCCTTGCGACCTGCCACACTTCCCGGTTTGATGGTGCGGATCGTGTAGAGACCGGTGGCGAAATCCGTCCCGGTCCGCGCCCAGCCACGGAAGCCCTGGTCGAGCGCCTTATCCTGCTTGTCAGACGGATGATTGTAACGGCCGGCGGCATTGGCCTGCCACGTTTCAACCAGCACATCCTTGGTAATGTGGCCCGCGCCGTCGAAGATGCGCCCCTCGATGACAATACGCTCGCCCGCCACGCCGGGACCTGCGATGTCGCCGCTGAAATTATTCTCGAAGATTTCAAAGCCGGCTTGCTTGGGTATGAGACCGATGTGGACATAGGGACCGGCCGTCTGCGATGGCGTCTCCGGCAGATAGGTCGGAATGAAAGGCGTCGGTGTCATGTCAGCTTCCCTGCAGCTTGTTCTCGAACAAGGTCTGGCGTCGTCCGCGCAGTACGATGTCGAAGCGATAAGCGAGGCATTCCAGCGGCCGCGATGCATTGAGATCGAGCCTGGCGGTCAAGCGGTCCGCAGCCGACTTGTCGGGGATGGTTGCGATGATCGAATCGTGAGGGATGAGCGGGTCGCCTTCGAAATACATCTGGGTGATTAGCCGCTGCGCAAAGCCCGTCCCAAAAACGGAAAAATGAATGTGCGCCGGCCGCCAGCTGTTGACCCGATTTCGAAAGGGATAAGCGCCCGGTTTGACCGTTCGAAAAAAGTAATAGCCGTGCACGTCGGTCAACATCCGCCCGCAACCGCCGAAATTGGGATCGATGGGGGCGATATAAGTGTCGTTGCGATGGCGATAGCGTCCACCCGCATTCGCCTGCCACACTTCGACCAGCGTGTTGGACACCGGTTGACCGTTGCCATCGAGAACATAGCCGTGGACGATGGTCTGTTCTCCGATCGCTTCGCCGGTCTTGGCGTAATTATTGATCAGATCATTATCGAGCGGACCAAGTTCGTCGGCCGTAAATGTCGGACCGGTCACTTCCGACAGCGAGTTCTGTAGCGACCACAGCGGGATGCGCGGCGAGCGCAGCACGCTGGTCTTGTAGATGGGCGTATGCGCCGGCGGATGGAGATCGCGGTCTCGTTGGTGAAATTCGGCTTCAGGCGTCATGCCTTCGCCCCCTTACGTGCGCTTAACCGAGACGGTCCGGAGGTCCCGCCGTCGCCTCTGTTGATAAAAACAGGTGGAAGCTAGATCATCACCATGGGGCGAACTCATGCTCTGGCCAGCCGGGCGTCTGCTGAGCCTGCCGCCCGCATGCGGTCGTAATCATCCTTGTCGACGGGAACAGCGTTTGGTTGACCAAGATCCTTGATTTGGATTCGATAGGTCTCGCGGGCGCTCCAGGCCGCAACCGCCGCGATCGCCGTGATAGCAAAGGTAATCGCCCCAATGGTAAGCGGGATGTTGGTCGAGCCAGGCGGCGCCACGGTTGCGAAAAGCGCCGGTAGCAGGGCTGTGATCGTGGTGCCGACATTCTGCGAGATAGCCATCGCCGAGACGCGGGTGCGGGTCTGGAAGAGTTCGGGGTAAAAGCTCGGGAAAGTGGCATTATAGCCTTGGTAGACGACGCCCCACATGAGCAGCGACATGACGATCGCCAGCGGTACGCTATGGATGCTGATCGCGTAGAGGTAGCCGAACGCGAGCAGCCCCGAACCGAGCGCACCGACAATGATCGGAGGCCTGCGGCCGATTTTGTCCGACAGGTTGCCGACATAGGGAATGACGAGCACCGCCAGGATATTGCCCAGAACCGGAATCCAAAGGTAAACGTCTTTTTGGAAGCCGATGCCATACGCAGCCTGGACCGCGTAGGCTGCACCGAATATCGAGGCGACCACCGGGATGACATTCATCAGGGCCATGCAGACGACTCGCAACATGTCCCTCCAGCTAAGCTGGAAAGCTTGGATAATTGGCGCCTTTGGAACCTCGCCGTGCTCACTCTCTTCGGCGAATGCCGGAGTCTCGTCAACGTTGCGGCGAATGATGTAGCCCGCAATGATGACGAAGAAGCTGAGCAGGAAGGGAATTCGCCAGCCCCAGGTGTTGAACGCTTCCTCAGGCATGTAATGCGCGAGCGGCAGGAAAATCGCCGCGGCGAGGATCTGCCCGGCCTGCACGCCCTGGAGGGTGAAGCTGGCGTAGAAGCCGCGCCGCCCAAACGGAGCATGCTCGAGAATCATCGAACTGGCGCCGGATATTTCGCCGGCGACAGCGAAGCCTTGTATGAGCCTCAGTATCACGAGAAGCACTGGAGCGAGCACGCCGATCTGCTGATATGTTGGCAGAAGCCCGACGGCCATCGTTGAAAACCCCATGAGGAACATGCACACGATCAGCACCGTCTTTCGACCATGCGTGTCGCCCCAATGTCCAAGAACAAAGGCTCCAATGGGCCGAGCAACATAGCCGACGCCGTAGGTCGCGAGTGACGCGACGATGGCGGTCGTGGGGTTGTCCGATGGAAAGAAGATCTGCGGAAAAATCAGAGATGCCGCCGTCGCGTAGATGAAGAAGTCGTAGTACTCCAGCGCCGAGCCGATCCAACCGCTTGCAGCAGCCTTTTTGGACTGACTCATGCCGTGAGGTTCGTCATATGTGGCGTTTGCCATCTCCGTCCCCTCCGAAATTGCTTTGATCGCGTCCCGTCGACGGGCTTCTTTGGACTGTGTTGATCGCTTTTGTCGTGCGTCTCGTTCTAGATTCCGGTTCAGTATTGGTGGATGTGCATCATTCCACCATCGACCTGAATTGCGGTGCCAGTTGTGAAGGGAAGTTCACCCGCGGCCATGGCCGCGACCGCGCGTCCGACATCCTCGGACCTGCACCGGCGGTTGATGGAGTAAATCCCTCCACAAGCAGCATGTCAAAACGCGATTGAGCCACATCGATCATCGGCGTGTGAATCAGACCGGGCCGGAACCTCGTATACGGCGATACCGTTCGGCGCTAGGCGAATGGCAAACAGCTTAGCCGTCTGGCACCGTCGCTTTGGACTTCGCATACTCCTCCGCGCTCCGGGGCTGCGATGACAGCATTCGAGTAGGATATGAACACGACCGAACGCGCGCTTTCGGGAAAGTCGGCCTCGGCAGCGAGCATCTTCTTGCAGACGGCCTGGGCAGGAAGAACGCACCGCGCGCATTCACGGCGAAGGTCATAGCTCTCGGCGGAGACGTCGAACAGTTCGCTTCGTGACTTCGCAGATAGGCCAGCATTATTGACCAAACGCTCGATGTGGCCGAAGGCAGTGAATGAAGGTAGTGAGTATTGCATCGACGAAGCGGGAAGATCACCGGGATCGGCGAGATCATTTCTGATGAAGAGGCGCGCGCCAAGGGCCGCATTGGTTGTATTGGTTGTCGCAATGGTTGTCATGCATTCGGCGATCGCAGGATCGATCGTTCGGTCACCGGCGATCACGTCGAAGTCTCGCTGCGTCAGGGCGATCACAATGCCCTGGCTGATCCCACCCATTCCGCCGGTGACGGCCGCAACCTTAAGCGTCGAAGGTGGGTCAGGCATAACAATAGCACCTCGCGGGATGCGATCGCGCAATGCCAACAATATTGAAGCATGGCACTGCTGCTCGTCGCGAGTGCCGGCTTTGTCGAACGCGTCCTCTCCCAGGACGTAACGCCCGCGCATTTCGACAAGACCTTCTCCACCAACGCGCGCGGTGTGTATTTCACGGTCCAGAAGGCGCTGCCTTTACTGCGTAAAGGCGGTTCCATCGTGCTGGTGTCCTCCGGTCTGCATCTGAAGGGTCTGCCTGAGCACGGCACTTATGCCAATGCGTGAATGCCAGTGCTGCGATCGGCGGCAAACCCTCATCCGACTCAGGATTGACGAAGAGTAGGGCCTGCTTCGATCAATGTTCTGGCCGATTTCGTCTTTATGGCAGAGAAACTCTGCGCACAAGCACCTCCCGCCCCATTCGATTGAGGCAATTCGATCAGTATTATTTACCAATTGATCTGCGTCATTGCGTTTGGATCGCGACGGCATTGTTTGCCACCAGTGCCGCAAAAAGCGTCGATATTCGTTGGAGGACGTTATCGTGCCGATGTGTCAGTCGCCAAAGATCGCCGACGTCTTGTTGCGCACGCAGAAAATTCCGGCAAACGACAACCACTCGCCTGTAGAAACAAGTGTCAAGGCCGGACTGACAAGCCTTTTCAGGGCGACTTGCCAGACACTTCTGATTTTCTGCTGCGCCGCTGCGTTCCTGCTCCTTTGAGAAGCCGGTCCGCGTCGTCATGTCCGGAGCGTCCGCATGCACCGTCAAATCTCGGCGCCGGTGGGCGCGCCCATGATGGGCAATCGAAACCGCGGAGGAGTTAAGGCATCTGCCGTACGCCTGCTCTCGCTTTGCGGGGTGTTCGGCGCAATAGCGTTGCTCGGGATAACGGTTGCGAAGGCTCAGGATGCGGAGCCACGATCCTATTCGAATACGCCGGTCGGGCTGAACTTCCTGATCGCAGGCGCGCTCTATTCCGCAGGCAAATTGGCGTTCGATCCGGACCTGTCTGTCGCCGATGCCAATTTCCATTCCAAGACCGGCCTGCTGGTCTACATCCGCTCATTCGATTTCGCAGGCCAGTCGGCCAAGTTCGATGTGATCGTACCGGCGTCCTCCTTCTCCGCCTGGGGGCTTGTCGAGGGCCAGCCACGGCAGCGCGAGATGGCGGGCCTGGGTGATCCGCGATTTCGTGTCTCGGTCAATCTGATCGGGGCTCCGGCGCTGTCGGTGAAGGACTTTGCGAACTACCGGCAGGATCTCATTGTTGGCATCAGCCTTCAGGTTTTCGCGCCACTTGGGCAGTACGACAGCAGCAAGCTGCTCAACCTCGGCAATAATCGCTGGTCGTTCAAGCCCGAGCTCGGGATTTCGAAGGCCGTGGGCCCGTGGACGTTCGAGCTCGCTCCCAGCGTGACCATCTTCACCGACAACACCAACTTCTTCGGCGGCAATAATTTCGCGCAACCGCCGTTCTATGCCGTGCAGGGACATATCCTCTACACGTTCCAGTCCGGTGCGTGGTTCGCCCTGGACGGGGTTTATTTCTCAGGCGGTTGCACCAGCCTGAACGGCGTGAAGAGCGACAACGAGCAGCGCAACACGCGGGCCGGCTTCACCGTCGCCTTGCCGATCGACCGCCAGAATTCACTAAAGCTTTCCGCCAGCACCGGCATAACGTCGCGCACCGGCAGCGAATTCACCGCGGTCGGCGTCGCGTGGCAGTACCGTTGGGGCGACGGATATTGAGCATACCGGGCCGAGCAGGCCGATCCGCCAGACGCACGCACCGGGCCAACTGCGGAAGTCGCATCTCGTTGGAAGGTGCCGTTGGTCAGCCAACCCCCACAAGAGGAAGCTTGATCCTAAACGTCGCGCCGCCGTGATCCCGATTTTTTGCCGATATCAGCCCATGGTGCGCCTCGATAATGGTGTGCGCGATGGACAATCCCATGCCCATTCCCTCCGCCTTGCTGGTGAAAAACGGTGCGAAGACCTTTTCTAATTTGTCTTCGGGAATGCCCGAGCCGCGGTCAGACACGGATAGCTGGGCAAAGTTCTCGACGCGCGAAGTCCGGACGCTGATGATGCGATTTTCGCCAGGCGTATCCCTCATCGCGTCGATCCCGTTCACGACAAGGTTCAGAATGACTTGTTGAAGTTGAATGCGGTCGCCGAGGATCGGCAGCGCATTCTGTGTGGTCAAACTAACCAGTTCAAACTTTCGTCCAACGGCCAGCGAGGAAAGAAACTCGACAGTTTCTCGTACCAGGTCGTTAAGATCGATATTTTTCAGTTCAAAAGGCGCCTTTTTCAGCAGGCTGCGCATTCTCCGAATGACTTCGGCGGCGCGCCGGTCATCCAGCAAAATATCGTTCACAATATCCTTGAGTTCTGCAATGTCCGGCGTTGGCGACTTCAGGATCGCGTTTGCGGTTTCAGCATTGGTCATAATAGAACCCAGAGGCTGGTTAATTTCATGCGCGATTGAGGCGGTCAGTTCGCCCGCCGTCGAGAAGCGGTTGACATGAGCAAGCTCTGCCATGCGCTGCCGCGCCTGCACTTCGGCAAGTTGACGCCGACCATGCTCACGTAGCAGGACCGAGATAAGCCCGGCCTGTATCAGGATGACCGCGACGATGGATGCGATCTGCCATGAATACTGCTCCCACGCCGTTGGTTCCCGGAAGTAGATTGTGCTATCCGGGGAAAGGCGGCTCTCGCTGATGTTCCATCGTTGAAGCTCTCGCCAATCGTATTTGGGCGCTACAAAATTGTTTACGGCTGTCTTGATGTCACCAGCCTTCTCCCCACCGAGGATGCGCATGGCGACGGCTGTAGCCTTACGGCTCAGATCAAGAGCCGAGAACATCGGTCCACCGATAATCTCTTGGCCGAAGAACGCATCATCATGGGTAAAGATCGGCGCGTCGGCCGTGGCATATAGCCTCGTCAGCGCCCGGTCTCCCTCGTGCGCCACGCCAGCCGCATCGACAACCATCTGATACCAGAAAATCGCAGAGTGTGGCGGCAATGAAGCGGTTTGCTTCAATGTGTCTTCGTAAGACAATTTGTCGTACCACCTGATCTCGATGCGATCTTCCAGTGGCTTCAACTCCCGTCGCAGTTCCCCTTGCCAAAATTGTTCGTTCGGCGAGTTGCCGTTGATAATTGCAATAATCTTGGTGTCTGGTGCGATGCCGAGGTAGCTTTCGAACAAGAATCGAAAATCATTTCTGGCAGAGACAACTGTGTCGTTCTCGGTCAAGTTCGAGTACTGAACGCGGCGATCTTCCAACACAGTGAATACAATTGGAGTTGTGGGGAAGAGGTCCTTTCGGCGGCGCTGAAAAAATGCGGCCGAAGGTGCGCCTATACTGACGATCAAATCAGGCGGCGCGCCCACGTACAATGCCTTGATGTATTCAACGAATAATTCCTCGGCTCTTGGGTCACCCGACCTCGCCGCGACCAGCGAATGCTCCTGCACATCAATCGGCCATCGTGTCTGCCGATCAAGTTCGGCTCGAATGTCCTTGGCATAGACATTCCAGGGTCGGAATTCCCGTCCCACCGAATGGAGGATCATTACGCGCTTGTGGTCGCCATCGGCATGACCAGACGCCGACATCCCCAGCAGGATCGTGATCGCCAGCGAAGCAACGACGGCCCACGCGAGAAATGATAGGAATGATAGGGCCATTAGCGAGCGCATCGCCGACCTATCCCAGGGGGCAAGTCCCCGAACAGACGCATTCTATTGGCTCAACCTAGTAATTGAGCTGATCGCCGGAAACGTTTGGACCCATTATACCCGGCGCGTCAGGACGCTTTCTTCACGATCTGAAAGCCCTTGGCTTGCAATTCCAGTACGATGGCCATCGCCAAATGTGCGGATTCCTTCCCGCTGATCCAGTGCGGACTTCGCCAATCCGGGTCGTCTTCCTTTGGATAACTAACAAAGGCTGAGCGAATCGCGAACTCAATCGTATCCTTGGGATCGTCGGGCATACTCGACCTTTTGTGGTGCGAACAATTGTGACGCGACAACTTCACCAAGATGGCGCCGCAAGGCCCCGCGGACTATCTGTGCCATGCTTGGCCTGCAGCCGCCGCTGAATCGCAGCGGCGTCTGCAAGCATTGCTCAGTGCCGCCCTCATGGATCGGCTTCCCGTCAATAGGGATATTGCTGCGGGCAGACCGTATTGCCGTAACCATCCTGATAGCAGCCGTTGTTGTAAGAACCGCGGTAGTAGCCGTACGCGCCGGCTGCCGCGGCGCCGGCCGCCGCCCCGTAAGCCGTTCCGCGATAGACGCCTCCGCGGACCGCGGCGCGTGCTACCGGGCGGCCGGGTATTGGACGATATCCATAGCCGCGTCCCGCAACTCCGTATCTTCGACCGGCAACGCCGTAACGACCACCATGAACCGCTCCACCCCGGAAATGGGCGGCACCTCCGTGATAGCCTCCGCCCCGGTAGCCGCCGCCACCGCCCCGACGTGCCAAAGCATCATCCGGCATGAGGGTCGCGCCGACTAGAACGACTGCTGCCAGTGCAGCGAGGGCATTTCGAAACATGGCCTTTTCTCCTCTCATGCGTACGGGTCCAACAATGCAAGGCCCGCAGCGATCCGCACCCCAGGACAGCCTTCGACGATGAGCGGCTGGAGGCTTGACCTAGATCAACGATCCGGCCATTTCAGCAACCATGGTGATAGACGGGATTTTATCTCTGTGCTGAGAGCATCCCGCACAGGCCAGCGCGCCTTGTCGGGGTGCCGCGAGCAACGAAACATCCAGGCGAAATGACTTCCTGCGGTTGTCCATGCGGAGTCGCTTTGCCTTTCGCCTTCGAGGAAGGCAGCAATCATGGCTGAGATCAACAAACTCTCTGTTGAGAAGGCGCTCAATAAATTACGTGCGGGTGATGCAAAGCAATCGAAGGACACGCTGTTCAACGACAAGATCGACGCACTCGGTGAAGAGATAGAGCGCATGCGAACGCAGAGACTGCGTCTCGAGCAGCAGGTGGGTGTACTTGATCCCTCACGTTCTTTCGGAACCGAAGCTCGGGTGGCAGCCATACAAAGTCACGGCTTAATCGCGGTCACGGCTTAATCGCGTTTCCAAGCGGCCGCCGCAGACCATGACCATGGAGGTTATTGTGAGCTATGTCCTGATCGTCGTCGGCTGGCTCGGCGGGGCCGTAAATGGCGCCGCCATATCGACCCAGGAATTTACCAGTGCAGAGCGCTGCGAGGCAGCCCGGCTTGCGCTGGCTCAGGATGCCAAGGCCCGCGGGCTTGAGGACGCGCTCAGGGCAATCTGCCTGCAAAAGTGAGACATTCCGCAAGCTCGTAGGCGGCGAAACGCCGCCCGTGCAAAACCGGCCGCTACCCGCCGGGGCCCTTTACGACCGACCGGCGGTACCGTGGCGATTCCTGACGTCGTGCTGCCTCTCGGCTCACTCATATCGGGCGCAGGCGCCGCCCTGCCATCGCACGCATCTGCGGACGGCGCGGCGAGTCTGGCGTACGGTCGTCCGCGCGACGCATACACCGTTGATTCTGGTCCTGCCCAGACCACATCCGACGGCCACTTGTGTCACCATATCGTCCGGCGGAGCAAGCGGTGCAGGCGTCATGCCTTGTGCCGAGGTTGCAATTGTTAAGGCGAAGCCGGCAATAGCGATCAACTTGAGCATTGTTCTCCTCCCACGGGCTGTACAGTCGACCGGAGGCGGTTTTTCAACCGCCTCGGCCGGATCTCAGATGTTTATTGGCAGACGTGCATCAGGCCGTCGTCAAGCTTGACCATGGTACCGGGCGTGCACTTGATGGCGTTGCGGGTTGCGTAGCCATCCCACCCACTGTAGCCGTACCAGGGGCCACCCGCGTAATAGGCGCTCACTGCGTAGTGAGGGCGGCTTTCCGGGACGCTTGCGGCGTAGCCACCCACGTAGGCTGCGCGGGCTCCCCGAACCGTATCACCGTAGTAAGGACTGCCCGCGTAGTATCCGGCACCGCCATAGTAAGCCGCACCGGCACCGGCAGCGGCCGCGGTGCCGATTGCAGCGCGCCTGTATTGCCGGCGCGCGACGCCGGCAACGCTGACGGGAGTAAGCGGGCGACCGACCCGTGCTTCAGCGCTCTCGATCGATAGCGCGATGCCGCTCTGTTCTGACCAGCTGAACGAAAACAGCGCAGCAAACGCAAAAGCGGAAGCAGCGAGAGCAATTTTTTTCGTACTCTGTTTCATGGTCTCCTCCGTTGCGCATAGAACACGGTAGCGATGCATGTCGTTGCGTTTCGGAGCGCCTGGTCTTGACTTAGATCAACCGCTGCGGCGATTGGTGTCGGCCTGGCCAAGGGACACTTGCTTCAGTCAGGAGTCCACATGCCTGTTAGGACATTGGCCATCGGGGCAATAGTTCCGGATGCGCACCTGTCGTACGCTTTCGGCAACAATTCGCTCAGGCAGGGGGCGCAAGTGACCGATCAGTCGGAACTCAATTCGCGCGCTGCACTATGCAGAAAGCTGGCACAGCGTGAGCCGGCCAACCGAACGCTCTGGATGGCGGAGGCGGAAAATTGGTCGCGCCTGTCGAAAAAGAAGCCTCACCGCGAGGACAGCGTAGAGATTGATTCCGGAATTTTGGCGCGTTTGCACGCGCAATCGACCAGATTCCTGTTCATCCTGGCGTAGCAAGCGTTGTGTGAAAACAGAGCCGTGAATGTGCCGCCGCCGGGTATCCCGGTCAGCCGAGCGCCCGTTGAGCGGGGGCAGCTGTGTGGCGAGCGATCGGCAATCTAACCCGGAACACAGCGCCGGCTTCGGGCGCGTTAACCGCGGATATCTGCCCGTTGTGCGCTTCCACAAGGGTTCGCGCAATGGAAAGCCCTATGCCCATCCCTTCCGCCTTGGCGGTGAAAAACGGTTCGAACACATCCTTCAGCCTCTCGGCGGGAATCCCCGGCCCGCGATCCGATATTGAAAGTTCGGCAAAGTTCTCGACACGCGAAGTCCGCAGGCTGACGATGCGGTTTTTGCCGGGCGTGCCTGACATCGCGTCGATCGCATTGACGACTAGGTTTGGAATGACCTGCTGAAGCTGGATACGGTCGCCGACGATCGGGAGTGGGGCCGGCGCAATCAAACTGGCTAACTCGACTTTCTGTGCAACGGCGAGAGCTGAAAGAAAGCCGATCGTTTCTCGCACCAGGTCGTTGAAGTCGATATTTTTCGGCTCGAAGGGTGTTTTTCTCAACAGGCTGCGCATTCTCCGAATCACTTCGCTGGCGCGTCCGCACCCTCCGGCCAACGGAATCCCTTGACCTAGATCAACCCCGCTGACCGCGGATCATTATCGTTTGCTTGTTCAGCACAGGAGGTTGCAATGAGGAAAATCAGCATCAAGCAGGCATTGCTGGCTACCGCTACTCTCGCTTTCGGAACCCTTGCATCGATAAATTGGTCACCGGGCGGGGTTCAATCTGTCGCCGTTGAAAGCGCACAGGCCAGGGTAGGGCGCCCGTTGACCCCGGTAAGCGTCGCAGGCGTTGCACGGCGGACGACGCGCCGCGCGGTGGTAGGCGGAGCGGCCGTAGGAGCGGCCGCTGCAGGCACCGCCTGCGTCCGCGTGCTGGTGAACGGCTCGTATGTCTGCCGCTGAAATGTAACCACGCGGGTCGCGATGGTGCCATTCGGGTGACGTAGGGCGTTTCTTAAACGTGCGCTCCCTCGCTCCTGGCGCATGTGCGAGCACAAAGCCGATTGTTCTTCGATCGAACTGCTGCCATCATTACGTCAGGCAAACGCAGGCGTTGCATTGATGCAGAACTTCCGGCTGTGCGCTGCGAGCGTGATCACCGCCCTGTTGGTCGGTTGCGGTGTCACCAGCGCTTTTGCGATTCCGCTGACGCCGTTCCGGTATGAATCGCAAGCGCAGCGGTACTGCCCTGCGGACGTCATCGTCTGGCTCGATCTCCGTAAGGGGATCTACTACTCGAAGCGGCAGCGGTGGTATGGCCGCGGCTTTACCGGAAGTTTCGTGTGCCGGGAGGAAGCTCGCGCCGGCGGATATCGCCGCTCACTTCTAGGGTTGCGGTAATGTGTCCCAATCGAGTGAACCATGAAGCGAAGTACCCGTTCAGGGTAGTTGCAATGCAAGATGGATTACTTGTGGGGAGCCTTTCGAGGCGGTCTTGAAGCCGAACTTCTTGAACAGCTTCAACATCGCGCTGTTCTCGGGCAACACTTCCGCAATCAGTTCCTTGAGACCTGCGTCACGCGCCAGGGCAGCCAGATGGCGCATCAGGATCGTCCCAATGCCCTGACCCTGATAGTCATCGACCACGACGAAAGCGATTTCTGCGTGGCCTGGCTGGACGACGATAAATCGTCCCCCGCCCGCGATGATCGGATGTCCATCTTCGTCGATTTGCGCAACGAGTGCGACATGGGATTCGAAATCGATATCGAGAAAAAAGGCCATTTCCTGCTCGGAAAAGCCCTTCTTTGGCACGAAGAAGCGCCGCTGAAGCGATTGCATGCTGGTCCGTCCGATCGCCGCGAGCATTTCGGCCCGGTCATCGGGACGAAGCGCACGGATTTTGACCGGACGGCCGTCGCGAAGATGCTCTCGGGCCCAATAATCTGCAGCTTCAGCCATGGTGGATGGCTCCCGGGTCCCCGAAGGAAATCTCTCCAAAGAGCCAGAATGACATTTTGGGTATTCGTGCTTGATCTGGATCAAGCGGGGGCTTGCGCGAGCGCCGATAGGCTCGGAACGTAAGGGCAAGTTCGATCGTGCTGCATCCGGTCCGCGCGCATAGCTGCACCTGCGCAACGAGGTATCCAAGCGATGGCCCCGAGGATATTTCGGCAAAACATGTCCGGCGACGAAATCATCCAGCTGGCGGTTCGCCTGGGGCTGCTGGCTTTCCTGGCTTATTGGTCCTTCGTTCTCGTCCGCCCGTTCATTCCGATACTGGTCTGGAGCATGGTCCTGACTGTCGCCCTGTACCCGCCGTACGATTGGCTATCCATGCATCTTGGCGATCGGCCGAAGCTGGCGGCCGCGACCATCACGGTCGTCATTCTCGCGATCATTATCGGACCGGTTACATGGCTTGGCTTCGGCCTGGTTGATGGCCTGCAAGGCCTTGCGGGCCAGCTCGGCGCCGGCACCCTGGCCATCCCGTCGCCTCCCGAAGGCGTCAAGGATTGGCCGGTCGTCGGCGGGCAGATTTACACCCTCTGGGACCATGCTTCGACAAATCTCAGGGCTGCGCTACGCGAACTCGCTCCCCACCTGAAGCCATTGGCAGGTCCGGTACTCGCCTTTGCCGGCAGTGCAGGCTTCGGAACGCTCAAATTCGTTGCGGCGGTCGCGATTTCCGGCTTCCTGTTCCACTATGGCCCGCGGCTCGTTGCGGAAATAAGGAGAATTCAGGCGCGGCTGATCACGCAGCGAAACCAGGATTTCGTCGCGCTGGCCGGGCTGACGATACGCACGGTGGCTCAGGGGGTCATCGGCGTGGCCGTCCTTCAATCGCTGCTGGCGGGAATCGGATTGAAGCTTGCAGGGGTGCCTCACGCGGGCGTGCTGGCTTTCGCCGTATTGATTCTTGCAATCCTGCAGATAGGGTCGGCCGTCGTCCTCATTCCCGTCATCATATGGATTTGGGCGACCAAGGATTTCGCCGTGGCGCTCCCGCTGACGATCTACCTGTTGGTCGTAGGGCTCGCCGACAATGTCCTGAAACCGATGCTCATGGGGCGCGGGCTGAACACGCCGATGCTTGTTATCTTCATCGGTGTTCTGGGTGGCATGCTGGCGCATGGAATCCTCGGCCTGTTTGTCGGGCCCATCATCCTGGCGGTGACCTGGGAATTGATGATGGCATGGATCCACGAAGAGCGGGCCGAGGTGGCTTCGCCTGATGTTGAACCGGGCACACAAAAACTCGCAGCCGAAGCCTAGCGCTCAGGCGCAGCGTTCGACCAGCTATCCACCTTCTTTCGCCGCGTGCCGGATCCGACAACTGAACGCAACTGCGCATCCAACGGACGTTCCTTCCCTTGACCTATGTCAATGGTCCCGTCGAGCCTCGCGCAATCCTGATGCAATGGGCTGCAAGCAGTGAGGGATTTGAGCATGTCTACCGACAAGCCGGCTATCTCGGGCGATTCGCTGCCCAGGCTCTTTGCATCCGCCTTCGAATATCTGGTGGATACCGGGCAACGCAGCGTTCTGTTCCTCGATGTCATGCGCCAGCGCGGACTGCAATACCGCGAACATATCGCCGAAACCGCGCCTCATGTCCTCAACTATGAAGTTGAATTGATCGTCGACGGCAGAACACTTCGGCGACCAGTCAACTACGCGCTGGTAAGCGTTGCTCCGCCAAGTGGCGTGGAGATTGATAACAAGCGTCGTCCGTTCGTGGTGGTTGATCCTCGTGCGGGTCACGGGCCGGGGATCGGCGGCTTCAAGGCCGACAGCGAGATCGGCGTGGCGATGAAAGCCGGCCATCCCTGCTACTTCATCGGCTTCCTGCCAGAACCGATGCCCGGTCAGACCATCGAGGACATCGCGAGAGCCGAGGCCGTCTTTATCGAGAAGGTTATCGCCCTGCATCCGGAAGCCGACGGCAAGCCGTGCGTGATCGGCAACTGCCAGGCCGGCTGGGCGGTCATGATCCTTGCCTCGCTGCGGCCGGAACTGTTCGGCCCGCTGATTATCGCCGGCGCGCCGTTGTCCTACTGGGCGGGCGTCCGTGGCAAGAACCCGATGCGCTACTCGGGCGGCCTGCTCGGCGGAAGCTGGCTGACCGCGCTCACCAGCGACCTTGGCGGCGGCAAGTTCGACGGGGCGTGGCTTGTCCAGAACTTCGAGAACATGAATCCCTCGAACACGCTCTGGACCAAGCAGTACAACGTCTATTCGAAAGTCGACAGCGAAGCCGATCGCTATCTCGAATTCGAACGCTGGTGGGGCGGGCACGTCAATTTGAATGCCGAGGAGATCCAGTTCATTGTCGACGAGCTGTTCGTCGGCAACAACCTCGCCGCCGGACGCATCAAGACGTCGGACGGCCAGGTCGTCGACCTCAGAAAAATATCTTCCCCTATCGTCGTGTTCTGTTCAAAGGGTGACAACATCACGCCGCCGCAGCAGGCGCTCGGCTGGATTCTCGATCTCTACAGCGATGTCGACGAGATCCGGGCGTATGGACAGACCATCGTTTACACCGTTCACGAGACTGTCGGGCATCTCGGCATCTTTGTCTCCGGTGCCGTCGCCAAGAAAGAGCACAGTGAATTCTCAAGCAACATCGACCTGATCGACGTGCTGCCGCCCGGGCTTTACGAGGCGACCTTCGAAGCCAAATCCGCCGACACGGACCATGCGGAGCTTGTCGTTGGAAAGTGGATCATGCGATGCGAACGGCGCACGCTGGACGATATCAGGGCCATGGGCGGCAATGCGGCCGAAGACGAACGGCGGTTTGCGACAGCTGCGCGTGTATCCGAAATCAATCTCTCGAACTACCGGAATTTCGTGCAGCCGTGGGTCCATGCGGCGGTTACGCCCCAAATGGCGGATTGGATGCGCAAATGGCATCCGCTACGCGTCTCTTACGAGGCCTTTGGAGGCGATACCGTCGCCATGAAGGGCGTCGCGAAAGCTGCTGACAAGATTCGCGAGCAGCGTAAGCCGGCAGCGCAGGACAACCCGTTCCTCACTTTCCAGGAGACCGTCTCGAAGAACATCGTCGACGTTTTCGACAAGTGGCGCGACACCCAGGAAGCGCTGAGTGAAGCGCTCTTTCTCAGCATCTATGGGTCGCCTATGGTTCAGGCTGCGGTCGGCATCACGCCCAATGCGGAAGTTTCGCCAAAACCGCAGATGTCGCCGGAGCACAGCAAGCGTTTGCAGGCACGCATCGCCGAGCTGAAATCGCAGGTCGGCAAGGGTGGTCTCAGGGAATGCGTCATCCGCGGCCTGCTTTATGTCGGGATGTCACGGGGAATGGTTGACGAACGGAGCTTGGAGGCATTGCGGCGGGCCCGTTCGGACGACAAAGGCTCGCGTCTTACGCTCGCGCAGTTCAAGACCATTGTGCGCGAGCAATTCTTCATGCTGTTGCTCGAACCCGAGGCGAGCCTTGCTGCCATCCCCAAGCTGTTGCCGTCGGGCGAAGATGCGCGCCGCGCCGGCTTGGCTTCCATTCGTGACGTGCTTTCGGCCAGCGCGGAGATATCCGGCGAGACCGCAAAACGGCTCGATCGCGTGGCACAATTGTTCGGCCTCGCCAGTGAATCGCGGGCGAAAGCGTCATAGGCCTTGGCGAGTAGATCGGAGAGTGGGATATGGCTATTGCATCCAAGCACGCGGACCAAGCCAAACCAGGCGCCAAATATGATCGTCTGATCGCGGCGGCGAAGGCGATTCCGGCGGCAGCAACCATCGTTGTCCATCCGTGCGACGAAAGCTCGCTGCGCGGCGTTGCCGATGCTGCCGAGGCCGGCATCATCAAGCCGATACTCGTCGGACCGTCCGCGAAGATCAAGGCCATTGCGTCCAAGCACGGTATCGACATCGGCGGATTTGAGCTGATCGATGTCTCGCACAGCGAGGCCGCCGCGGCGAAGGCCGTTGAGCTGATTCACGCGGCCAGGGGCGAGATGCTGATGAAGGGCAGTCTGCACACCGACGAACTGATGCGGAGCGTTACTGCAAAAGCCGGCGGACTGCGTACGGAAAGGCGGATCAGCCACGTCTTCGTGATGGATGTCCCGGCTTACAGCGAAACCATCTTCGTCACTGATGCCGCGATCAACATTTTTCCGGATCTCGATGGCAAACGCGACATCGTGCAAAACGCGATCGATCTCTACACGCAGGCGGGATTTGGCACCTCGCCCCGGGTCGCCATTCTTTCGGCGGTCGAGACCGTGACATCCAAGATCCCGTCTACCATCGAGGCGGCGGCGCTTTGCAAGATGGCGGACCGCGGCCAGATCACGGGCGGGTTGCTTGATGGACCGCTCGCATTTGACAACGCGATCGATAAAGAGGCGGCCAGGATCAAGGGTATCAAGTCGGAGGTTGCGGGACGGGCGCAAATCCTCGTGGTGCCGGACCTTGAGTCCGGTAACATGCTGGCCAAAAACCTCGCATACTTCGCCAAGGCCGATGGAGCTGGAATCGTGCTCGGCGCTCGCGTGCCGATCGTGCTGACGTCGCGTGCCGATTCACCGAGAGCGCGCATGGCATCCTGTGCGGTTGCGACGCTCTATGCGGATGCCCGGCGGCGCCGCGCCCAGACAATTGCCGCGTGATGGCTATGGACACAATCCTCGTCGTCAACGGCGGCTCCTCAAGCGTCAAGTTCCAGGTGTTTGCCGTGGATGGCAACGGCAGACTGCGCCGGCAAATCAAGGGGCAGATGGACGGGATCGGCAGCCGTCCACGCCTACGTGCAACCGGCGCAGCGGGCGACGCATTGGCGGATCGATGCTATCCGATCGAGGATGTGCCGGACGTTCCGGCGGCCCTGATGCTCGCAAGCACCTGGTTACGGGACGAGCATCAATTGAACCCGCTCGCCGTCGGCCATCGGGTCGTCCATGGCGGTCCCGACTACGACCGCCCCGTATTGATCGACCACGGTGTGATCGCGCGTCTCGAGCGGCTGACGGCACTTGCACCGTTGCATCAGCCCCACAATCTGGCGCCGATCCGAACCCTGCTTGCCAATTTTCCTGCTCTGCCCCAGGTCGCCTGCTTCGACACGGCCTTTCACCGTGACCACGACGAGGTCGCGGACCACTACGCCATACCCCGCCGGCTGCACGAGGAGGGCGTCCGTCGTTACGGATTTCATGGTCTTTCCTATGAGTACATCGCAAAGACCCTGCCGGACTTTGCACCCGAAATCGCCAGGGCCCGGGTGATCGTGGCGCATCTCGGGAGCGGCGCCTCCATGTGCGCCATACACGGCGGACGCAGCGTGGAGAGCACGATGGGCTTTACTGCGCTCGATGGACTCCCGATGGGAACGCGCACCGGCCAGATCGATCCCGGCGTCCTTCTGTACCTGATGATCGCAAAGGGCATGTCGCCTGCCGAGGTGCAGGATTTTCTCTACCGCGATTGCGGGCTGAAGGGGCTTTCCGGCGTCAGCAACGACATGCGGGAGCTTCAGAACAGCAGCGATCCCCACGCGGTGTTTGCCGTCGACTATTTCGTCTACAGGGTCGCTCTGCAGGCGGGAATGCTGGCAGGGGCCCTGCAAGGTCTCGATGGTTTCGTCTTCACCGCAGGGATCGGTGAAAATTCCGTCGGCATTCGGGCAAGGATTGCGGAGCGGCTCGAATGGCTCGGCGTGTCTCTCGATCCAGTCGAGAACGCTCGTCACGCGCCACGGATCTCGCGCGCGGACAGCCGCATCCCCGTTTACATCGTGCCCACCGATGAAGAGTTGATGATTGCACAGCACACATTATCGCTGCTGTGGAATCGGCACTCTTCCTCCAGACCGAAACGCGAGAGAGCGTCATGACAATTCCCGTATTTCCGGAGACCAAGATTGCGCTGAAGGGACGGAAAGGACTGATCATCGGGATCGCCAACGATCAGTCGATCGCTTGGGGATGCGCCAAGGCGTTTCGAGCATTAGGCGCGGACCTTGCAGTCACCTATCTGAATGAAAGGGCACGAAAGCACGTCGAGCCGCTGGCGAAGGAGCTTGAGGCGCCGATCTTCATGCCGCTCGATGTGAACACCGAAGGCCAAACGGAGCAGGTGTTCGAGCGGATCAAGAAGGAGTGGGGACGGCTCGATTTTCTGCTTCACTCGATCGCCTTTTCCCCGAAGGAAACGTTGCACGGGCGCGTGGTCGATGTCGATCGCGACGGCTTCCTCAAGACGATGGATGTTTCCTGCTGGTCATTCATGCGGATGGCGCATCTGGCGGAGCCGCTGATGAAGGACGGCGGCACACTCTTCACCATGACCTATTACGGCAGCCAGATGGTGGTCAAAAACTACAACGTCATGGGCGTTGCGAAGGCGGGCCTTGAGGCCGCCGTCCGCTATATCGCGGCCGAACTGGGCCCCAAGGGCATTCGTGTGCACGCGATTTCGCCGGGGCCGCTGGCGACGCGCGCGGCATCCGGGATTCCAGAATTCGACGAATTGATGGACAAGGCGCAGACCACCGCGCCCGCGCGAAGTCTCGTGAGCATCGACGACGTTGGTGCCGCGACGGCGTTCCTGGCGCTCGACGGCGCGAAGCTCATCACCGGCGGCGTCATGTATATCGACGGTGGATATCACATCATCGATTGAGTCGTAGAGTCATAACGCAATCATATCCCGTCGTCGTGATTGCCGGTCCCGGCAGGGCGCTCCATCTCCGGAGGCAAGTTGATGTTGCGTCAGTTTCTCGTGGGCGCCGCCGCCAGCGGATGCAACATTGCGATCCATGCTTTGGTGATGGTGGCCGTTATAAGAGTGACGCGCCGCGCGGATGAGCTGGCAACGGCATATCAAACGTTGCGATTGATTGCGGTGATGATTGCCGCCGTGACGGTCCTGATGATTGCCCACCTTGCCGAGATAATGGTCTGGGCACTGACTTACGCGATACTCGGCGTCACGCCCGAAGGCTCAGACCTCGTTTATTTCGCCTTTGTGAACTACACGACGCTCGGCTATGGCGACGTGACGCCGGTCAAGCGCTGGAATTTGCTTGGGCCGATGACCGCTATGAACGGCGTTCTGTTGTTCGGCTGGTCCACTGCGGTGATTTTTGAGGTGTTGCGCATGACCTTGCTGGCAGGCGATGAGGGAGTTCAACCGAAGCGGGGATGGTCGAAGTAGCCCGACGCACGCCGTGCGCACCCTTGATCTGTATCAATCCAGCAGGAGAGGTCGTTGTCAGCCTCTCCATCGCGCTCGGGATTGGGCCTTGAGAGAGCTGCATCGAAGTGCCGAGCGTTCCGGGGGCATCTGGAGCCTCTGATACAGGGAGAGCAACATGAAACTCTCGATCGCGTTATCGGCATTGCTGATTACTGGATTCATGGCCGCAACGACGGAACCGGCCAGCGCTATCGTATACTGCCAGTATGTCGACTATCCCGTGGGCTGCAGCGTAAGGGCAGGCGTCGTGCTGCGTCCGCGGCCGGTCGCGCGCGCGGTGGCGACCCCGGGCGTCGGCCGGGTAGGCACACCTGCGAACCGTGGCGGTCCGGTGGATCGCGTCGGCCGGCGCTGATAGGGCTTGCCGCAATAGCACCTCGTTGATGTCGCGGATTGCTCGACGTCGAGGTAAAGGCGGCTCTTGCCAAGACACGACCGTACCCAAGTTCGACCTCGAAGCGGGCGCGGGGCCGCGGCGGAGTAGCGTATGCCACTGGCGCGATATTTCCTTTATGTCGGCGGAGTATTGCTCACACTGGTGTTCATTCTGGACGCATGCCTAACCAAGTTGCCGGTCATGGAGAGCGCGCACGTCAATTCGCCCATTATCCGCATTCGTTCCGACCGGAAATGGCCGGAGCGCATCGTTTTCGATACCACCCCTCCAACGATCGTTGCCGCACCGACTGCGATCGTGGAACACCGCGTCCCCAGCCCTGTGACGGTCACCGACGTCGCCGTAAAGGAGAGGGAACGCGAGGCATTTGCGTTGATGCAACCATCCAATGCGAAGCGGCTGGAACCATCCGCCCCAGGAAGGCGAGAACTGAAGCCGCAACGGCAACGCAAAATCGTGAAGCGGCACGTGATGCCGCGTTCGCTCCTCGTCGCGAGGCAAAGCGGTAGTTGATGCGCAAGGTGACCATATCCACATCTTGACTGATCCGGTCGTTGAGGAAACCGACAAGACGCGGATCGGTAGCCGTGAACGAATTATTCGCGTGGCCCATAAATAGGTGATCGTATTCAATACCGGCGGACCAATTCGGTGCGAAGCCATACTCCCATCCAACACCCACGGTGCCACCCCAGCGGGTCGCGCTTGCAGCGGCCAGTTCAACGCCAGTGAGGTTATCGAGGATGCTAAAGCGGTTGTCTGTCACCGCCGCGCCGCCCTTGAAGTAAAACAGCGAGGTGTTCCATGCAT
>WNFO01001967.1_pt1 | contig 22257 bp, 20 predicted proteins | sample 5400251 | NCBI WGS metagenome assembly WNFO01 (sample SAMN13153354, study PRJNA577476) | soil metagenome | isolation source: 100 cm saprolite under Madrone tree | place: USA:California | collected 2016-06-14
CTTTTGCAAACAGAAACTTACGGAACTGGAAGAAGAAGAGATTCATCCAGAACCCCTGCTGCGCGGGCGGGATTTGATCGCGATGGGATTTTCTCCCGGGCCGACTTTCCACATAATCCTGAAACAGGTGGAAGAAGCGCAACTCGGGGGAGAGCTTTCCAGCCGCGAAGAAGCGATGGAGTGGGTCCATAAGAATTATCGCAACGAGGGCAAGAGATGAAAAAATCACAGGCTTACAAAGTCGTAGGCCAGCCGGAGGCCCGAGTGGACGGTGAAGATAAAGTTACAGGCAAGGCCGTCTACACCGTCGATGTCGAACTGCCTGGATTGGCCTACGGCAAGATTCTTCGCAGCCCCTATGCCCATGCGCGCATCGCACGAGTCGATGGTCGCAAAGCGGAGTCATTTCCGGGAGTCTATGCCATTATCACTCGCGAAGATCAAAGAGGATTGGAAATGTTCGGTGCCGCATACAAGGATCAGACCATTGTCGCTATCGATAAGGTGCGTTACGTGGGCGATCCTGTGGCGGCGGTGGCTGCCGTCGACGAAGCAACTGCGGAAGAAGCATTGAGTCTGATCGACGTCGAGTATGAGGAACTGAAAGCGGTTACGTCAATCGAAGAAGCGCTGGTTCCGGGCGCGCCGCTGGTGCACGACTCATCGTCCAGCGGTGGAGAAATGATGGGACAACGCTATGAAGCGCCGAAAGAATTCGCTGGAAGCAATCTTTGCTACCGTTTTAGCTATGCCAAGGGCAATGTCGAGGACGGATTTGAAAAGGCGGATCACATTTTTGAAGACACATTTCGATTCCCGCGAGTGCAGCACTTTTCTATGGAGCCCCATGCGACCGTCGCGCATGTGGACGGGAATCACATCACTCTTTGGGCCGGCACGCAGGAGCCGTTCACATTGCGGGAGCATTTGTCTGAGATTTTCCATCTACCGATGAACAAAATAAGAATTATTGTGCCTTATCTCGGTGGCGCCTACGGTGGCAAGCTCGCGGTGAAGACGGAACCTCTGGCAGCTGCTTTGTCTTGGAAGGCCAAGCGGCCGGTACGGCTTGCCCATTCGATTGAAGAAAGCTTCAAGACGGTAACCCGCCACCCGGCTCGGGTTCAGATCAAAACCGGAGTTACGAAGGATGGAAAGCTGGTTGCGCGGCAGTGCGTCATTCATATGGAAACCGGCGCCTATGCCGATGCCGGGCCTCGGGTCACGCAAAAAGCCGGCTACCGATGTTTTGGCCCATACCGTGTGCCGCACATGAAAACCGATGCCTATACGGTATACACCAACACGGTTCCGGCGGGTGCCTACCGGGGTTTTGGCACGTTGCAGGTGACCTGGGCCTACGAATCGCACATGGATATCATTGCCGGGAAAATAGGTATGGATCCGCTGGAGTTTCGGCTGAAGAATCTTTTGAAAAAGGGCGAGCTCTACACTCCGGGAGATACACCGGTGGACTGCGATCTCAAAGCGGGCTTGCTGCAGGCCGCTGAAGCTATCGGCTGGGGTAAGAGCAGCAAGGCGAATCGCGGCAAGGGGCTGGCGTGTTGCATGAAGGACGGTGGCGGCACTTACAAAGTCGCGTCCGCTGCGGTCAAGATGAATTCCGACGGCAGTATCATCCTATTAACCGGCACCGTCGAGATTGGGCAGGGAGCTCTCACCGCATTGAGCCAGATTGTCGCCGAAGAATTGGGTGTCCCATTGAGCCGCATCACCGTCGCTCAGCTCGATACCGACGTGACCCCTTATGACGTCAACACTAACGCCAGCAGCTCTACCGTCGTGATGGGCCTGTCGGTGCAAAGAGCCGCTCAGGACTTGAAGCGTCAATTATTGCGGCATGGGGCCAAAGCGCTCAAGGTGGCCCCCGAACGACTGGCGCTAAAGCATGGACGAATCGACGACGCCAAGGGACAAGGCATTTCTTTTGAAGCCCTTATGCACAAAGTTTTCTCATCGAAGGGCGGTGAAATCGTTGGACGCGGGGCCTACCAAGACATCAAGAGTAAAACGGCTGCCCTGGGCTCTCCTACGACTTTTTGGGAGATTTCTTGGGGCGGAGCGGAAGTCGAAGTCGATCGTGACACCGGAGAGATTAAATTGGTTAAATATGTCTCGCTGGCCGATGTGGGCAAGGCCATTCATCCGCTTTTGTGCGAGGGACAAGACGAAGGCGCTGTGATGAACGCCCTCGGCCACAGCCTGCTCGAAGAAATGATCTATAAAGATGGGCAACTCTTAAATCCGAATCTCGTCGACTACCGGGTGCCGACTTTCGATCACTTACCGAAAGGCTTTGAGACCATACTGGTGGAAAATCAAAATGGTCCGGGACCCTTTGGATCCAAGGGAACGGGTGAAGGGGGACTATTACCCGTTGCGCCGGCCATCGGCAATGCTGTCTACCGGGCGACGGGTGTAAGGCTCTATGATCTGCCGCTGACTCCAGAGAGGATCTGGCGAGCACTTAGACAGAAGTAGCAAGCTCTATTTGAACAGCGAAAAGAGCAGTCCCTCAGGAAATGGGATGCTCAAAGCCCGCTCAAACAATCCGTAGATAAAGAGCCAGGTAAAGAAAGTAATCGCGATCGTCATGAGCCATTTCTCTTTGCCGGCCAATTTGAGATAGAGAATCATTGACACGGGAATCGAATAGGAAAAACCCAGTAACCAAATGGCGAGAAAGAAACCAATGGTCCAAATGAGAATCGAGACGGTGCGCTGCCGAGCCACTTCGGGTGGAACATCAACGGCGACTTCCCAAGCGGCGAGAGCGGCTTTGGGCTTTTCGCGGCCCAGCAAATCTTTGCCAAGCTGAGCGATTGCCAATAGGAGAGTCGGTATTCCGATGGCCCACGGAAAAAGGCCGGCTCGGAAACCGAAATTTCGACTTTGCCAGAGAGCTAAGGCGAGTAAAACTGCGACGACGATAGTAAAGAGCGCTTTTGAATTGAATCGTGGACCAGCTTTTTGCGTCTCAATAGCCGATTGGGTTTGAGGCGCAGAAGCGGCTTTTTCTTTCTGCTCGCGTTTATTTTTGATGATCGGATAAATAAGACCGAACAGAGTTACCGCAAAAATAATCAGCACACCGGGACGCCCAAGCCAGGCAGTTCCATAATTGTCGGTGGACAGGAAGAGCCTGTTCTCGGCCAGTGGACCGAGCACGAGACCCAGCAGGACCGGCGGACGCGGCCACTCTAATTTCTCCATGATCCATCCCAGGCCGCCGAAGAACAGGACAACAATCATATCTTCGAAGGCGTTTTTTTCAGCAAAGGCGCCTAAGTAAACCAGCACCAAAATAATGGGAATAATGATACCGCCCCGTACTTGGGTGATTTTCGCCAGGGGCTCCAAGAAGAGAAAGCAGATCGCTACGGTGATGATGTTGGAAATAATGATGACCCAGACAAAGGAGAAGGTTAGGCTAAGGTGACCCTTGGGCTCGGGGATCAGCATGTCAGGACCCGGGACGATGCCTTGGATGATAAATGCGCCGAGTAAGATCGCCATGATCACACTTGCGGGTACGCCGAAGGCGATGGTCGTGATCAGACTCCCACCCAGGGTCGAATTGTTGGCGGCACCGGGACCTAAAACGCCTTCAACAGCGCCCTTGCCAAAGCGTTCTTTATTGGGGGAGCTTTGTACGGCGTGGGCGTAGGCGAGCCATTGTGTTGTGGCCGCCCCCATTCCAGGAATGATGGCCGTGAATGTGCCGAGGGCACTGCAGCGGATGACCAACCACCAGTGACGGAAAGTATCTTTGACACCTTCCATGACCCCGCCCAGTTTTTCCACCTCTTGGGTAGCGATGCTAGTCCCGAGAACCGCCAGCTCAATCGTTTCCGGAATCGCGTAGAAGCCGATCGTGATGGGTACGAGGCCGATACCATCCCACAGGAACAGCTGGCCAAAAGTATAGCGCTGTATTCCGGAGATGGGGTCCAGGCCTATAGTCGCGAGCATCAAACCAATACCGCCAGAGACCATGCCCTTGAGCACGTCCTCGCCGCTAAGGGAAGCGACAAAGGTAATTCCCAGAAGTGAGAGCATGAAGAATTCAGGAGAGCCGAAGGAGAGAACTAACGGCCGTGCGATGGGAATGGCGACTGCAATAGCAACGGCACCGAATATGGCTCCGACGAGGGAACTCATCAGGACGGCACCCAGAGCCCTGCCGGCCTCGCCGTTTCTCGCCATGGCGTGGCCGTCGACGATAGTCGATGCGGTTGTCGGCTCGCCGGGCACGCCGAATAAGACAGAAGTGATATCGCCGGTGGTGGCCGTGACAGCCGTCATTCCCAGCAGGAAGGCGAAAGCCTCGACCGCTGACATCTTAAAAATGAACGGCAACATGAGCGCCATGGCCGTGGGACCGCCCAGCCCGGGGAGAATGCCGACGACGAAGCCAATCACAATCCCGACCATCATCAAACTAAAGGTGGACCAGTTAAAGCACTGAATCAGGCCAGAGATTAGCGCGCTCAAAAATTCCATATTCGCAACTCCCTTCGACCCTCCCGTTGAATTATCGTTGGCTAGTTGTAAAGAAGGTGCTTTAGCTTGTTAATCAGTCCAAAGATCGCGATGCGTTGCATGCTCCCCGTTCAAAGTTGGCAGAGGCTAACTGATTGGAGTTGAAAAATCAACGGGATTTTCCAGGGGTTTACGTTCGCAAATCCGAACCATCCGCGACAAATCTGCTCAAGTTTGTGCTGGAGATTGTGTTCATAACGGGCCGGCTCTAAAATGAAGCCCTGTTCGCGCAAAGAGGGCATGGCGGGTAATTGCACGGCGCGCAGCCGGCAGCAAAAGGGGGTTTGACCATGGCAGAGGTCTTCAAGAACTATATCGATGGAGCTTGGGTCGAGGCCAAGTCAGGAAAGACCTTTGAAAACCGTAATCCGGCGAATCGCCACGATTTGATTGGTCTGTTTCCAGCCTCCGGCCCCGACGATATTGACCAAGCGGTGCGTGCCGCAAAAAAAGCGTTTGCGCACTGGCGTCTGGTGCCGGCCCCCAAGCGCGGCGAGATTCTCTACCGAGTCGGTGAGCTTCTGCGGAAGCATAAGGAAGAGATCGCTCGCGGTATGACCCGAGAGATGGGCAAGATCTTAAAGGAGACTCGCGGCGACGTCCAGGAGGGAATTGATACCGCCTTTTACGTTGCTGGCGAGGGGCGACGGCTTTTTGGCGCGACGACTCCTTCCGAACTTCCCGACAAGTTTGCCATGTCTGTGCGCTTGCCCGTGGGTGTCTGCGCTTTGATTACGCCATGGAACTTTCCCATGGCGATCCCCACTTGGAAATTGTTTCCAGCGCTGCTCTGCGGCAACACGGTGGTGCTTAAACCCGCTGAAGATACGCCGCACACTGCCATTAAGCTGTTTGAAATCCTGGAAGAAGCAGGCGTGCCGCGGGGCGTGGTCAACTTAGTTCATGGTCGTGGCGAGGAAGTCGGAGCGGCGCTGGTGCGTCACGCGGACGTAAAGCTGGTTTCCTTTACCGGTTCCGCTGCGGTAGGGCGGGAAATCGCATCGGTCTGTGGCCAGCAGCTCAAGCGCGTCTCCCTGGAACTGGGCGGTAAGAATGCTCAGATCGTAATGGAAGATGCAGATCTGGATCTGGCATTGGAGGGCGCGCTATGGGGAGCGTTCGGCACCACGGGACAACGCTGCACGGCGACAAGCCGATTGATCCTCCATCGCGACATCAAAAAAGAGCTAACCGACATGCTCGTGGCGCGGGCTGAAAAGATCAAGATCGGCGACGGGCTCGACGAAAATGTTGAAATGGGTCCGCTCATTAATCATGCGGCGCGGGAGAAGGTGCACCGCTATGTGCAGATCGGCAAAGAAGAAGGCGCGCGGCTACTCATCGGCGGCTCGATCTATGAGGAAGGAAAATGGATCGATGGTTATTTTTACCGGCCGACGATCTTCGATCAGGTAACCGCGACGATGCGCATCGCCCAGGAAGAGATCTTTGGTCCCGTGCTCTCCATCATCGAGGTGAAGAGTTTCGATGAGGCTATCGAAGTTCTCAACGGAACCCCCTATGGTCTTTCCAGCTCGATTTACACGCGTGATGTAGAGCGGTGTTTCCGCGCCATGCGGGATATCGAAGCCGGAATCACTTATGTCAACGGACCCACCATCGGTGCTGAAGTGCATCTTCCGTTCGGCGGAATCAAAGATACCGGCAACGGTCACCGGGAGGCGGGCACCACCGTGTACGATATATTTAGCGAGTGGAAATCGATTTATGTCGACTACTCCGGAAAACTGCAAAAGGCGCAGATCGACAACGTTGAATAGTTTCGAGTCTCGAGTTGTGAACAGAGATTCAAACCTGAAACCCGAGACGTAAGATCCGCAACGGGGGAGTGCATGAAAGTACCTAACATCAAGGTCGCACCACCAGGTCCGAAGGCTAAAGCAGTCGTCGAGAAGGATCAGCGCTATACGGCGCCTGCATACGGGCGCGTCTACCCGCTGGTCGTAAAAGAGGGAAGAGGCATGGTAATCGAGGATGTGGATGGCAATTTATTTCTCGATTTCATGGCGGGAATCGCCGTCGCCAGCACCGGCCACTCCCACCCCAAGGTGGTCAAAGCCATCGAGGAGCAGGCGCGAAAGTTCCTGCATATATGCGGCAGCGACTTCTACTATGAGCCTATGGCCGAGTTGGCCGAGAAGCTCAGTCAACTGGCTCCTGGTTCGTCCCCGAAAAAAGTGTTCCTGACTAATTCCGGCACGGAGACGATTGAAGCGGCCTTCAAGCTGGCGCGCTTTGCGACGAAGCGAAGCCACAGCATAGCGTTTCTAGGATCTTTTCACGGTCGCTCCCTGGGGGCGCTCTCGCTGACGGCCAGCCGTTCCTCGCACCGCGCGCACTTCTCGCCGCTTGTTCCCGACGTTCATCACGTTCCCTACGGTAGCGAGTGCATCCATTATCTGGAGAACGTTCTCTTTCGCCACGAAGTGAGTCCGGAAGAAGTGGCCGCGATTTTCGTCGAGCCAATCCTGGGTGAGGGTGGCTATATCGTCCCCGCTGCGGAATTCCTGCCGAATCTAAAAGGCTTATGCCAACGGTACGGCATTCTCTTGGTTGTGGACGAAATTCAATCGGGCTTCGGCCGCACGGGCAAGATGTTTGCGTGTGAGCATTGGGGTGTTGAGCCCGATATTCTCTGTGTTGCCAAGGGAATTGCTAGCGGCATGCCGTTGGGCGCGATGATTGCGCGCGAGGAGATCAGCACGTGGACGCGCAGTACCCACGGCTCGACCTTTGGTGGAAATCCGGTGGCGTGTGCCGCGGCGCTCGCCACCATCAATCTCATCGAGGCGGGGTTAATCAAAAACGCCGGCGCGGTTGGAAACTATCTTCAAGAGAGTTTAGGGAAGTTGCGAAGCTTACATTCGTGCATCAGCGACGTGCGCGGGCTAGGACTCATGATCGGAGTCGAGCTCGCGCAGAACGGCGGGAAGCCCGATCCCAAGTTCCGAGACCGGGTGATCGCCAAATGTTTTGACCAAGGGTTGTTATTACTCAGTTGCGGCGAGAGTACGATTCGTTTTTGTCCGCCGCTGATTGTCCAACGGGACGAAGCAGACATCGCCGTGGGAATCTTCGATGCCGTTTTGACTGAATTGGGCGGGTAGACGATGGGAATGAATGCCACACCCGTTTGCTCGCGGCAACGCCTCATTGCAGCTTGGTTTCCAGTTGCTCGATGGTTTCGGCCAGATCCGCATCGTCTGGATTGAGTCGCAGGGCACCGCGAAACTCTTCCAAAGCCTTTTGAATCATTCCCTTGGAAAGGTAAACCCGACCCAGATTGATATAGGGAAAATGCCGTGGCTCATAACGCTTAGCTTTCTTTGCTTTTTCCAGCCAAGGAACCGCTTCATCCAATTTCTGCTGCTGCATCAGGTAGACGCCGATGTCATTGTAAGGATTACCAAATTCCGGATCGAGTTGAATAGCAACCTCGCACTGGGCGATGGCCTCGTCGATCCTGCCCTGGAAACTGTAGGCCCAGCCCAAATAGGTATGGGCGTCTGCAGTTGGACAAAGGGAGATGGATTCTTTGTATAGGCGAACCGATTCATCCAGTTGACCGGCCATCTGATGGTCCATGGCGCGTTTAACCAATTCCATGGCCTTGTTGTAATCTTGCTGCGTAGCCATTCTTCTTACACTCCCCAGGCGCCGCTGAGTTGGATGTTCGCGCCGTTGACGTACCGGGCTTCGTCGGACAGTAAAAATCGAACTGCCGACGCGGCGTCTTCTACACTACCCACAAAGCCCGCTGGGATGCGCTTGGCGGCCGCTTCGAGCTCTGCCCTGGGCGCGCTGCCCGAATCGATAAACCCGGGAGAAATAGCATTGACCGTGATACCGTACGGTGCCACGAGGCGAGCAAGAGAACGTGCCAGCACCAGCAAGCCGACCTTGGTGATGTAATGAGCCGTAAGCTGAGGCTGGGCGATCACCTGTTCGGCGTTGGCCATACTGAAGCAGATGATGCGCCCCCACTTGCGTTCCTGCATGATCGGAATCGCCGCCTTGCTGAGGTAAAAAACTGGGTGGAGATTATTGTCAAACATCGAGTGCCAACCTTCGTTCGTCTCGTCCAACAAGGAAACGCGATGATAAGGACCGGCGCCGTTGATGAGCGCATCGATGCGGCCCCATTGTTGATTCACGCGTTGGACCCATTCGACGGCGGCTTGAGGATCAGAGACATCGCACTGCAGAGCCGAGGCGGCAACACCGTGCTCCTTCGCGGCGTCGATGACTTCGTTTGCTTCCTTAGCGCTCGTGCGATAACAGATCGCGACGGACCAGCCCCGCGCGGCCAGATCCAACGCCACGGCGCGACCGATCCCGCGTGCTCCCCCGCTAATCAAAGCGACTTTGGTTATCATAACTCTTTCAGGCCGTCCTTTACAGCAACTCAGGTTCGCTGTCCAATTCGTCTTTTTCTCCCGGCTGATTTTCAGATTGTATCCATGGCTTGAACTTTTCGTATAGGTCTTTCAACTTGGCTTTATAATGTTCGACGTTTTCATCCGGATTCTTTGGGTCCCATTGCGTCGCGATCTTGCAGTTTTCGCTGATCTTTACCTTCGCTTTAGTTCCGGTGACGTAGTAAGAAATCTGATCCCCTGGCTGATACCGCCGCTGTGATTTCAAAGCCAATTCGTAAGGCGCCGCCGCGTTTCGTTTCTTCGCCTTCACTTTGTTCTGGTAGCTTTCCAGGGAATCTTGCAGCGTTTCGATTTTTGTCAGCCAAGTGACGTCCCTGCGGTGGTGTTCGAGATCGTCGAGATAGCGCTGATAGAGATCCGAAACTCTTTCCTTTTCCCCCTTCAGGAGCAACGCCAACATCTCTTCCAGCCAGTCGCGCTGGAATAATTCCAATCCCCGGGAGCGCAAACCCGAGCCTTTGATCAAGAGCTGGCCGTTCTCGTCCAACAGGGCGTAGTTCTTCATCTTATAGCTGAACATGGCCGGATAGCGTCCATCCAGCTCCAAATCAATGCCTTTAGGAAGGATCTCTCTTAGACTTGCAATTAAGCTCTCTTCTTCGGCGGGGCTGTTGACGCTTTCCGGAGCGATGAAGTAAATGCCGTCGGTATCTACTTCGATGATCCGGGCGCCTTTCTCCGTGAGCCATGCGACTGCGGATTGAATCAATTCTCGGCCCTTAGCCGTGACCTGATTGGCCGCCTCGAAATCGTTGAAATGACCCATCTGAAAGCCGAGGTAACCGTAGAAAGAGTTTATCAGGATTTTGAAAGTCGATTGCAAGGCGTTGAAATATAATTTGCTCTCCTCGTCGTGTGCGTCGCGCCCTTTTTCTTTGGCCTTGACCCGAAACAGGCGCAAATCGTGCAGCAGACCGGAAAATATGCCCAGCTCGTCCTTCCTAGGAAGGTAGTTGTAGACCAGCATGATGGAGGGATAGAGCGATGTTACGTCGCAGTGGAGAACGCGCCGCGCCGTTCCCTGATATTCCAGATGCGTATAGCCGCCGGCCACTTCGCGGCTCTCATCGGGACGGGGTACCGCATGGCGTTGGTGGAGATATTCGCGGAGGAAGAGCGCATCGATTTTCGTCGCGTTTCCTCGCAGCGGAATGTTCTGATAACTATAAGGAAAGATCTGTGATTGGACGAAATGGCTCGTTGCAAGGAGCTCGGAGAGGGCGCGGATTTCGCGTACGTCGTCCAGCGCATCGCGAAACAAAGTGTCGGGGTCGTGGTCGAAATACCAACTTGTCCGGTCTGCCGCAATGGCGGGCCCATCGGCGCGGGCGACGCCGCAATGGCGGGCGATTTCTTTTAAACTGATAGTCTCGAGCTCTCGAGTGGCAACGTCGTAGTGCTGGGCGAGCATCCAGGTGTCAATGATGTGCCGCCCGAAGATTTGGTATTTGCGATAGGTGATCGTTCGCTCGGCAACCTGCATGCGGGACGAGTAGCTGCTTAGGCGGGCGCCGTTACGACCGAAATTTAGTTCTACTTTATGTTTTTTGGCCCGTGCTTCGATGTATTCCAGATCGAAACGGAAAAGATTGTGCCCTTCGATGACGTCCGGATCGCGCCGCTGAATTTCCTGCACCAGCTCTCGAAGCATTTCGGCTTCGTCGAATTCCTTGCCGGAAATCAACCGCTCCCAACCCGTCGAATCTGAAAGCGCAATGGCAGTAATGCGGTCCGGCTCGCGGGCGGCATTGGAAAATTCAAATCCCGGTTGGCAGTAAGTCTCCACGTTCAGCTGTAGCCGATTTAAGTCGCGGAAGGTCATGCCCAAGAAGTGCGTCTTACCGGAGAGCAGCAAGAATTGTTGTAGCGGATCGCTAAAGTGCCAGTAAGGAGCATCGGAGGCGGAAGGTGCCTTGCCGGGTTTTTTCTGTATGTGAAATTTCGCCTGTTCCAACTGATTCAAGTTAGGAAATAGGGCAAGGGTGTTAAAGTCTCCTGGACCGGCAAGCTTCTCCACCTCCGCCTCTCCTCTCCAGCCCTTGAGAGCACCGTCATCTGCCAGAAGCATGAAAGGACGGAAGGGGACGGTGTCGGATGCGGTTTTGCCATCTTCACGGCGAAAGATCTTGACCTTGTCGGTGCCTTCGATTTCAAACGCGATAAGGCCGGGTGTACCATCGTGGCCGAACAAGACCTCATTTGTTTGAAAAATAGGAATCAAATGTTCAGACGTTTTGGTCATAAGGGTAAAGTTACTATACAAACGGGACCCCAAAGTACACAAGGCGCCCCCAGGGCCTTCGGCAGAATGGCGACGTGGTGCAAATGAAAGCCCTGGAGCGATTGGGCGAACTTGTGATAGATTAATCTCATGGTCACTACAGAGCCTTTAGCCTTTGAAAGTCGTCCTTCGCTTCGCAGACCCGTCCTACTCCTCTCCTTCTCCGGTTGGAGCGACGCGGGCGCCTCCGCTACCACGGCGGTCCGCTATCTGATGGATCAATTGCTGGCTAAAAAATTTGCCAGCATCGATCCCGAAGATTTCTATGACTTTTCCGTGCAACGGCCCATCGTGCGTTTGACGGAAAGCAAGCTGCGTGAAATTCACTGGCCCTCCTATGACTTTTACTATGGTTCGGGTATGGGCGTCGAAAGGGATTTTATCCTCGGTGTCGGCGCCGAACCCCAGCTTCACTGGCGAACCTTCACTGAGACAATTCTCCGCTTCATCGCAGAGTGCCAAATCCAAATGATCGTCACTTTGGGAGCTTACCTCGACGAGGTGCTCTACACCCGTCCTGTACCTCTCACAGGTTTTTCAACGGATCCGAAATTAATGGAACAATTGGATCTGGTGCCGTCCAGGTATCAAGGGCCTACTGGGATTATCGGCGTGCTGGCGGATGCTTCCCGCAAAGCTGCGGTTCCGCACGCCAGTTTGTGGGCCTCCTTGCCCCACTATCTTGCCGTCTCACCTAATCCCAGAGGTACGTTGGCGCTGCTGCTTCGGCTCACTCAGTGGCTTGGCCTCCGAGTCGATACCAGTCCGCTGGAAAGAGCCGCGGCTGATTTCCAGGCCAAGATCAACGAAGCGGTCAACTCCGACCCCAAACTCTCCGCCTTCGTCCGCGAACTCAAGAAACGCGAATTCGAGCAGTGAAGCTCTCGGTTTTGATTCCCGTCTATAACGAGGAGCGCACACTGGAGGAGGTCGTGCGCCGGGTGTGCGACTTCCAGATTCCCAAGGAAATAATTCTGGTCGACGACGGCTCCGAGGACCAAAGCCGTAAAATTCTTACTCGATTACAGGAAGAAAACGCTCGCGCCAAGGATCCGCTGAATCAGATCAAAGTTTTTTTTCAGCCTGTTAATCAGGGTAAGGGAGCGGCGCTCAAGACTGCGCTCAGCCATGTCTCCGGAGATATCGTGATCGTTCAAGATGCCGACTTGGAATACGATCCAAAGGATTATCCAAGCTTACTGGCGCCGATCCAGGCGGGGCAAGCGGATGTCGTTTACGGCACGCGTTTTGCCGGCGGCGGGGCCCACCGCGTGCACTTTTTTTGGCACTCGATGGGCAATCGAATGCTGACCTTGCTCTCCAACATGCTCACCAATCTTAACCTCTCCGACATGGAAGTGGGCTACAAAGTCTTCCGCGCTGAAGTTTTAAAAGGCATCGAGCTCAAGTCAAAGCGCTTCGGCTTCGAGCCGGAGATCACCGTGAAATTGGCGAAAAAAAGCTGCCGCTTTTACGAAGTGCCGATTTCCTATCATGGCCGCACCTACGAGGAAGGCAAGAAGATCACTTGGAAGGACGGTGTGGCGGCGCTGTATTACATGATTCGGTTTCGGTTGGCGGATTGAAAGCCTAGCTCCTTTGTTCTTCCCACAACTCTTCCATGTAATTTCGCAAGGCCTCTTTCAGCGGAAACTGCGGTGTGTAACCGAGCTCTGCATTTGAGGTACTGAGATCGAGTGGGGCGCTTTTGTCGCTTGGAGTGGCGCTTGCACCCGTTACTTTGACTTCCGTCTGCGGCGCCAATTCTCGAACAGTTTGTGCCAGCGTCTCCGGACCGGTGACCACGCCGCTGCCGGCGTTGTAAATCCGCTGCTTGGGATGCTGCGCTTGGCAGGCGAGGAAGAGCGCTAGGCCCACGTCTTTTCCGTAGACGTACTCGTTCGGACCGTAACTCGTGGCATCGATGGTAAATGGTTCTCCTTTGATCGTCTTCAGGGCGAGATCGCGCATGACCTTACCGACAGTCGAGCCACCGACGTAGTGTCCCCGACCGAAGACCCCACCGGGTCGGATAATGATACAGTCGAGCTTATATTGCTCCGCATAAGAATGGACCAGATGTTCCGAGCAAATCTTGGTTACTGTGTACAGATTGTGCCCGCCGATAGGGTGTGTTTCGCGAACCACGCTGTCATTGATTTTCGCGCGGTCGTACACGCCAAAGGTGCTCACGTAGACGACTCTTTTAAGACGGCGCAGCCGGCTCGCCTCCAAGACATTGATCGTCCCCAAAATATTATTGGTTGCGCCGGTATAAGAATTTTCCGCCACCCGGGAACCAATCAGGCCGGCCGTATGGACTACCGTGTCAATGCTGTAGCGTTCCATGGCGCTGAGCAGCGCCGGCAAATCGCGCATGTCCGCGGCGACCACATCAGCGCGGTCCTTGCCGACGACTTTGTCGATATAGTCCCGGTTGGGAGAAAGATCGAAAAGAACGGTCTTGTCGCCTGCGTCGGCGGCGCGGCGGGCACAGTGGGTGCCGATCAGTCCGGCACCGGTGATTAAAATGTTCATATCAGACCTCCCAACGGTGGATTGAAGGTAGCTTAGGTTGCTCAAACCGCAGTGTCAAATCGTAAAAATCATCAAAAATCCGTTGCATAACGCTCTCCGCTTGACGATGCACGCTGGGTGCAATATATCTTTGCTTCGTTCTCAGACGTTGGCAAAACATCGCAAAGTGAGGAAAAAAACATGGGCAGAGCTAAACCGATAGAATGGCCGGACAAAGCCAAGATCTGTGTCACCTTCATCGTGCCGTGGGAAGTATGGCCGGAGAATTTTGCCACCCACGACTCGCTGCAGCGCCACGGCGGTGCCACCCTGCCGCCGCCGAAAGCCGTTTTTAAGCAAAACATGGCGTTGGTCACCGAACGAGAATACGGCGACCGCGTCGGCATCTGGAGAATAACAGATCTTTTTGACCACCATAATCTCAAGGTGACCTTTCTGATGAACGGCTTAAAAGTAGAGCAGTTCGCCAATGAATGCCGAGAGTTTAAGGCGAAGGGTCATGAGTTCTCTTCGGAAAGCTATGAGCATGAATATTCCTTCATGTACACCAAAGAGCAGGAACGCGAAACGATCCAAAAGACGGTAGCGGCCTTTGAAAAGGTCTTGGGGCAAAAACCCACGGGGTATCTCTCTCCTGGCCATGCTTCTACTCCTAACACGCTGGATCTGGTCGCCGAGGCCGGCTTCGTTTGGTGGGCGGATCCATTGAACAGTGACAATCCCTATATCCTTGAAGCGCGGGGGCGAAAAGTCGTTGTCGTTCCCTATAACGTTCCCGGGTGTAACGATTATTCTACCTACGGGACTGGAAGAACGCCGAGAGATCTATTGCAGATCATGAAAGACCAGTTTGACTACCTCTATTGGGAGGGAGAACAAGGATCGCCGAAATACTTCGCCTTCAATCTCCACCCCTTTGTTTCCGGTGTACCGTTCCGGACCAAGATCATCGATGAGTTTATCAAATACGCCAAGGGGTTTCCCAAGGTGTGGTTCGCCCGCCGCATCGAGATTGCCGAGTGGTGGCTGCAAAAGGGTTATCCGTGATCGACCGTGTGTAGCTAAACATTCGCGGGATCTTCCTGATTTGAGAGATCATCGAAGGCTTAGGGATTTCGGGGAATGTCCTTTTGACCATCTGCCAGCCTGCGAGCGCAAGTAAGAAACCCCGTGTGGGCCACCATGCGGTGCTGAGGCCGGGCGCTCATGCCTTTGATGTGCCAAAAGCGCATCAGTGTTTCCATCGTTTCGATGCAGGCAAATCGTTTGTCGTCTCGGAGCGCGTCGACCACGCTCTTCACTTGAAGCACCGTCGGTAAATAACAAAGCAGGATCCCACCTGGTCGTAGAGCCTTCCAGGCAGCGTCGATGACTTGCCAGGGCTCCGGCAAATCCAAAACTACACGGTCAATATCGGTTTGATCCAGTTCTGCAGCGACGTCACCGATCTTAATTGACCAGTTCGGCGCCGCACCGAAATACTTCGCCACGTTTTTTTTTGCCATCACAGCGAAGTCTTCCCGAATCTCGTAGGAATAAAGATACCCTTCGCCGGCAATGGCGCGCAACAACGCCATGCTGAGTGCTCCGGCACCAACGCCCGCCTCTACGACGCGCGCGCCGGGAAAGAGATCGGCCCAAATTAAAATGGGCCCGAGATCCTTGGGATAAATAACCTGGGCGTTGCGAGGTAAATTGGGAATGAGTTGCGGAAGACTCGGTCGAAAAACCAAGAAAGGTTCGTTCACCGATGAACGAACCATGCTGCCTTCGTCATGACCGATGATATCTTCGACGGCAATCTTTCCGCCGCGGATGGCGATGGGCCGGCTCCGGTCGAGCCGAGCTAGGTATTCTCTGTCTTTACGGTCCAAGAAGACAACGGGATCGTTGTCTTGGAAGGGTCCGCGTAAAGTTTTTGTATCCACAATGGAAGGGCGAGAATCTTCGAAAGCTTGCGCTCACTTGACGGTGTAAGCGCGGTAGCCTTTCTTGTTGAGTTCATCCACCAGCTCGCGGACCTCTTGTGATCTTTTGATGTCGCCGACCAACAGAGCGTCGGGTGTATCCACCACCATGATGTCCTGCATGCCCAATAGCACCACAAGGCGGTCCTGAGCGTGGATCAGAGAATTCTTGGCTCCCAAACTGAGCCATTTGCCGTTTCCGGCATTGCCGTTCCGATCATGAGGCAGCATGCGGTGGACGGCGGCCCAGCTTCCTACGTCGCTCCAACCGAAGTCGGCTTCTACAGTGATGACCTTGCCCTCTGAGCCTGCTTTCTCCAAGACGGCGTAGTCAATCGAAATGTTGGGCATCCTTTTGTATTCCCGAACGATTACGTTGTGGGTCTGCGGAGTCGGGACACCGAGCGGTTTTCCACCGGTGGCTCTCTTGATCTGTTCTAGCCCCTTTGAAATCGTCGGTTCATAGCGCCGCATCAACTCCAGAAGGAGGGAGGCCTTCCAGACGAAGATGCCACTGTTCCAGAGAGAACCTTGGCGCGTCAGTTGTTGAGCCTTGATTGCTGAGGGCTTTTCGCGAAATCGCCTCACCTGATAGACGCCGGCGCCGGTTTTTCCGCCAAGCGATTTTCCCTTGACGATATATCCGTAGCCGGTCTCAGGATAGTCGGGTCGAATACCGATGGTGACCAAATTATCGTGGCGCATTGCAATTTCAACCGCCGACCTGATGGTGTTTCGAAACGCGTGGATATCCGTGACCCAGTGATCGGCCGGTAGAATAACCATCACGCCGCCGGGGTTTCGTGCCACAACTTCTAAAGCGGCCAACCCGATACAAGGAGCGGTATTCTTGCCCTGCGGTTCGGCCAAGAAGTTTCTTCGCGGCAACCTGCGTCCACCGGCGATGATGACGCTGTAGCATTTTGGGTTCATCGTCTTGTTCCGGTTCCCATGATTGCAAAGTATAGTACGGTAGGAGTCATGTCGGATCAAGCGTTACTCGTGATAACTCGATATTGGATCGTTCCCAGTGAGGGCGCTCCCACACGCTTGGATGCCTTTGTGCGCCGTTGTTTGCCTCATCTCTCGCGCCGCGAAGTCGAGAATGCCATTCGCGATAAGCTCTTCCGGATTCATAAAAGTGCGGGAGGCAAAGGGGATAAACTTTTAGCTGGGGACCGGGTGACGTTTGAGGGGCCTGGGCATTGGCTGTTGACCTCTCCAGTTCCTCAATCCCAGCTGCGGGTGCCTATTGTCTTCGAAGATGCATCCGTACTCGTGGTTGACAAACCAGCGGGAATGGCAACGCATGGTTTCTCCGGCCGGGATGCGGCTACGCTGACAAATTTTCTTACCGCGCAGCGTCCCGAGCTGTTGAACATCGGCAAGAGCCGTTGGGAGCCGGGATTGGTCCATCGTCTCGACCGTGAGACGTCCGGTCTGGTCCTGGTCGCCAAGACACAGGACGCCTTCGATCATCTGCGACTGCAGTTCCGGCGCCGGCAAGTTAAAAAGAAATATTGGGCCTTCGTGTGGGGCATAGCCCCGGCCGAAGGAACGGTGTCTTACCCCATCGCGCATGATTTTCGCGACAAAAAACGAATGCGTGCGCTGGTAGATAATTCGCCGGGCTTAAAGAACCAAAAAAGCTGGCGGGCGCTAACTCGCTTTCGAAAACTATACGATGCGGACGCGTTGAGTTTACTGGAGATCGAGATGGAAACCGGAGTGACCCATCAGATCCGCGTTCACCTCGCGGCCGTCGGCCATCCCATCGTCGGCGATATTCTTTATGGTGACATAGGGCGGGAAAGGTTCGGCCTCAAGCGTCACTTCTTGCATGCCTGTTGTCTGGAGTTTCTTCATCCTCGGGAGCACCGGACTGTCACGGTAAAGTCTGAACTACCGGTCGAGCTCGACAACGTGCTCAGGCGTTTGCTCACGCAGCTTTAGGCTGCGCTGCTGCGGATACCTTTGGCCTTGGCACAACTCGCGCAAAAGCTGTTTTGTGTTCCCGCTTCCTCGACCCATCCCTCGTCGAGATTGTGACAGATCTTCTTGCATTCGAAGCAGATGAAATAAACGCCGTCGATGTTCTTGTTGATTTTCTCGCGGTTGAGAATCCGGCCTCGGAGTTTTTCGATGCGAATGCCTAGCAGCTCTTCGTAGTTTTTCTTTCGTCCTGCGGTTTTCTTTTTTGTTCTTGGCATGTTTCCTGAATCCCGCCCGTCTCAGAGGCTCGTACCAGCCCGAACGGGGCTATGGGTTGATTGAAGCCGTCTCCCGCCAATTAAATAGGTCATATCTCTTAATGAACAGTCGGGTTATTGTCAATAGTCGAAACAACTCGCACGCAAGACTGCGGGAAAGATTACCCGGCTTCCAGTCAGCCGAACGAACGGGGGCCTCCGATTTTATTGCCTCCCATGGGGGAATGCGAGGGTTTGCCAGTGTAGAGGTCCGGTAGGCGAGTTTCCTTTTTACTTCGTTCCCACCTAGATGAGTTACCGCTGGATCGCTGCTGCCCGTCTCTGGAGGTAAGCATTACGAACGGCGCTGTAGAGGTCCACCGTTGACTCCGTGACGCGCTCGAAACGATCGAGGTTGAGAGACCGCTCGTTAACCATATTAGTAGCTTCACCAGCGAAGCTGGCGTACCAAGGAATAAAGTAAATATAAGGAGTCATTGCCGCGTCAATGGCATAACCGATACCGTCACGAACCGTGAGAGCGGGTAGAAAGGGTAGAACGAGAAACGGACCAGGACCCATTCCCCAAACACCAAACGTTAGCCCCATATCCTGGTCGCTCTGTTCAATGCCAAAACCTTCTTTGGCGATATCAAAAAAACCCGCGACTCCGATTGTACTATTTATGGTGAATCGGGCGACTTCCTTTGCCGCGCCACTAAATTTTAGTTGCAGGGCATTGTTTACCACCCGCCGGACCACAGCGAGATTGTCAAACACATTGTGAACCCCCTTCTGAACCGGGTTAGGAAGAACAAAATCCCACGCTGTGGCCGCGGGTTTCAGAATAAAGCGGTCGAGAATCTCGCGGTTAAACCAAAACATTTTTTCGTTAAAACGTTCCAGCGGATCAGAATCAAAGTCCTCCCCTGGCGACGCCGAACTTTCAGCCATCCCCACGCTTGAAACCGGATCGGGTTTGGTCGACTGTTTCTCAGAAGCTGCCGGATTGGTGCCAGAGTCTTCTTTATCTGCAGCCGCTACAATTAACTCTTTCTCATCTTCCGCATAGATCACCTTCGCGCTAAGCATCGGTAGCCCATGCCCGATCAAGAGCAGTAGAATCAGTCGGACCGATAGACTCCGATACCCGCAGTCAATTTTCATCTTTTGTCTCCTTGGCTGTCACTTACATGAACTTATAATTTTGGTCAAGTGTTGATGTCGCGTGAATGCGACAGAGAAATACGAAGCTAAAATCATGCCAACACGTCGATTTATTATAACAAAACACGTTTACTATTCTAAGGGATTTGACAGAAATAAAATCCAATCCTCTAAATAGAGTCAGTGACAGTGACAAAGACCTTCAACCGCGCTGTTTGTATATATCATCTTTATCCTAACGCGGAGCGCGGTTTAGTTGTAAAAGTTTGCAAGCCCCCGATTGATCGGCTATTTTAGGGCGTGGCTGATAACCAAGAACAATTAAGGCTGGTGCTTGGCGTTACCGGTGGGATTGCCTGTTATAAAGCCGTCGAGTTAGTGCGCTTGCTAGTCAACGACGGCTACCTTGTTCAGGTCATCATGACAAGGGGCGCGATGGAGTTCGTCACGCCGCTGACTTTTCAAACCCTTTCCGGTAGGCCGGTTGCCATCGAGACCTTTAACCTTACACAAGAATCTGAAATTGGGCATATCCATTTGGCGGATAACGCCGACCTTTTTGTTATTGCTCCAGCAACTGCGAATGTGATTGGCAAGATCGCCGCCGGGATGGCTGACGATTTATTGACAACTGTTCTTATGGCGACGCAGGCGCCGGTTTTGATCGCACCCGCCATGAACATTCACATGTACGAAAATGCCATCCTCCAGGAAAATGTCCGAAAGTTGCGGCGGCTGGGCTATCATTTCATTGAACCAGCGGAGGGTTATTTGGCGTGTGGCTACGAGGGTAAAGGGCGATTGCCGGAGCCAGAGGAAATCTTGGAAGAAATCCGGCGCTTGCTGAAAAGGAAGGATCTGGTTAACGAGAAGCTGTTGATCACCGCCGGTCCAAATCGGGAGCCGTTGGATCCAGTCCGCTATTTATCTAATCGGTCGTCCGGAAAAATGGGGTATGCCCTGGCTCGCGCGGGCCTCCGAAGAGGGGCCGAGGTGGTTCTTGTTAGTGGGCCGACCGAGCTCGAATCTCCTGCGGGAGCCCATCTGATATCGGTGACGACAGCCGCCGAGATGCGGCTTGCCGTTCTAAAAGAGTTTTCGAGGTGTACTGCCGTGATCATGGCGGCAGCGGTTAGCGATTATCGCCCCGTCGACTTCGTGGCCAAGAAGATGAAACGGGGTGAGGGGCCTATTGAACTTCGGCTCGAACCTAATCCTGATATTCTCAAGGAGATCGGTGTTAACAAGAACGGAAAAATGCTGGTGGGGTTCGCCGCCGAGACGGAAGAGCTGATAGCCAATGCTGAAAAAAAGCTCAGAGAGAAAAACCTTGACATGGTCGTAGCCAATAACGTGACCGAAGAAGGAGCCGGATTCGACGTCGATACCAATGTCGCTACCATTGTTGATCGTAGCGGCACCGTCCGTTCACTGCCGCTCATGAGCAAAGATGAGCTGGCCGAACAAATTCTTGATCATCTGCTTGCCCTAAAAACCAAACGCTGAGATGGGAACCCCCAGAGATCCCAAATCGGCAAAATACTTTGCTGGTTTGCTCTCGTCCGATATTGCACTTTTGAATTCCGTTGAAACCGACCTGACGGCTATCCTGGGCGACATCGACGCCCGCAGCGAAATCTTGCCCTGGAATGTTTCCAGGTTCTACGAAAACGAAATGGGCGTCGGCTTGCTCCGGCGTTTCGTTTCGTTTTGCCAGTTGGTTTCACCGGGGAATCTGGCGGAGATCAAGCTCGAAACGCAAACGGTGGAGAGACGATATAGATCGAGCCGGCCGGAGCGCACGGGGAGGAGAGTGAACATTGATCCCGGCTATCTAGAAGCCGGTAAGGTCGTTCTCGCCTCGACTAAAAACGCCGGCCATCGCATCTATCTGCAATCAGGGATCTATGGGGAGGCGACTTTGCTTTACTATAATGGCGCATTTCAAGCCTGCCCACATACTTATCCGGATTACCTGTGGGCCGAGACGCTATCTTTTTTGACTTCCGTCCGGTTGATTTATCTCGAACAACTTCGGAAGAGTGGCTGAGTCGGATGCCGACAAACAACGCGCGCCTCGATATTGCTACCCCTCGACTTATAGTGCTAAGATCCCTCGGCAGTCACAGGGGGATACGTCAATCTTGTCGATACCGAGTGACAGGGACGAATTAGCGACGTTAGTTACATCGTTGCGCCGCCATCTACAACGGCAAGAACGGGTTGGCATCCGATTTCTTTGGGGGACGGGTGACGCTGCTCAAACGAATTCTGTTATGCCAGAGGACGAAACCCAGTTGAGCGGAACCGAGGGTGACCTCTTTTCCGACTCATCGGCGACCTACAAGGCCCAAACCCTGGAAGAACTTCGCACGGCGATTGGTGACTGCCGGCGGTGCAAACTGTGGTCAGGTCGTACCCATCTCGTCTTCGGGGTGGGGAACCCCGAGGCCAACCTGATGTTTATTGGCGAAGGACCGGGTCGTGACGAAGATCTGCAGGGCGAGCCTTTTGTGGGGCGGGCAGGTCAGCTGCTCACCTGATGAGGTCGCGTCCTGCGAGCCGTTCCTAAAGAAGCAGATCGATCTCGTGAAGCCCGAAATTATCATCGCTTTGGGTAAGTTTGCCGTCCAGACACTGCTGCAAACTAAAGCTCCAATCACAAAATTGCGGGGCACCTGGCATAGCTATCATGGAATCAAGCTGATGCCGACGTTTCATCCCGCCTATCTATTGCGCAATCCGGGGGACAAAAAACTTGTTTGGGAAGATATTAAGAAAGTTATCAAAGAGATGCACGGCTCGAATGCTTAGAGCTGTTATCTTTTTTGCCGTTGCGGTGATGGGCCTTTCTGTTTTGGCTCAATCCCAGGGGTCATCCTCGCCTCACGTTGATCTGATCGTAATCGACGGCAGCATCAATCCAGCTGTGGATGACTTTATCCGAGAGAGTATCGCGCGAGCCAAATCAAACGGCGCGCGCGCGCTGGTCATTCAGCTCGATACTCCGGGAGGACTTCTCAGTTCGACACGCACGATCGTCAAAGAAATCTTGGGCGCGTCGGTTCCGGTGATAGTGTACGTCGCTCCCA
>WNFO01000934.1_pt1 | contig 22252 bp, 29 predicted proteins | sample 5400251 | NCBI WGS metagenome assembly WNFO01 (sample SAMN13153354, study PRJNA577476) | soil metagenome | isolation source: 100 cm saprolite under Madrone tree | place: USA:California | collected 2016-06-14
ACGCTGATTGCAGAGGACGGCAAGGAATTCGTCGTGTTCTGGTCGCCGGAGACCGCGGAGCACGATCCCGACTATCGCGAACTCGGCCGCTTCCCGTCGCGCGAGAAGGCGCTGGAATTTCTGTCCGCCGACGGGTGAGATGACCTCGTCATTCCCGATGTGCAAGTGCACGCATCCGGGGCACGCCTCCGCGCTCAATTCATCTTCTTCCCGCCGTCGGTCACGCCATCGAGAAACGCCCCCGCCTCGCGGTTGAGAAATTCGACATCCGCCGCACCGGCGCCGCCGGCCGAGGCGTGGCCGGTCACGGTGCCCGGGCTGATCGTCATCATCTTGACGTTGGTGATGTTCTTGCCGGCCTCCTGCGGCTCGAATTCCGGATTGAGCAGATCCTTGGTGCCGGTGAGGATCAGCGTCCTGGCCTTGATCGAAGCCAGCGCTTTCGCGGTATCGCCATTAAAGCCCGGGGTGGTGCCGACGTCGTGGCGCTCATAGGCCCAGGTCTGGTAGATCCAGTCGTTGGCGTCGAACGCCTTCATGACCGCGGTTTCCTGCGCCTCCATCCAGGGCAGCACGTCCATGCCGTTCTTGAACTGCGCCGCGTACATGTCCGGCGTGCGCGCCGACAAGAGACTGACAATGTCGCGCCACAGCCGGATGCCCTTCTCCGGCGGCGCGTCGTAATTGCCGTCCTTCCAGGCCGGATCGTTCATGATCGCCTTGCGCGAGGCTTCCACCACCGCGACGCTCCAGGCCGGCGTCTTCGCCAGCGGCACCATCGCCACCAGCGCGTCCATGAAATCGGGATGGCTGACACCCCATTGCAGCGTCTGCATGCCGCCCATCGACGGGCCGACCACGGCGACGACATGGTCGACGCCGAGCTTTTCCTTCAACAGCCGGTATTGCGATTCCACCATGTCGCGGATGGTGAATTTCGGGAAACTCATACGAGGCTGCGATTTGGAATTGCTGGGCGACGTCGTGAGGCCGTTGGCGATCGCATCGGTGCAAATGATAAAATATTTGTCGGGGTCTAGCGCCTTGCCGGGGCCGATCATGAAGTCGAGCCGGTGATGATTGCCCGAGATCGCCGTCACCATCAATATGGCGTTGGATTTCCTGGCGTTGAGGGTGCCGTGGGTGACGTAGGAGATCGAAAAATCCTTGATCGCCTCGCCGCTTTCGAGTCTGAGATCGCCTTCGCCAAAAAGCTGGTGCGGCGGTTGCTGCGGCGTATGCGCCGGGGCGGGCAGCGACAGGCCCAATAACCATCCCAAGGCCACGAGATGTCCGAGTTTCACTTTCAAAATCCTCCCCGAAAATGGAGGGACCTTGGCGGCCGCCCTCCTCGTCCGGACGATACGGGCGCATTGGATCGGTGTGAAGCGGCATGCGGTGACGTCCGGCAAAGATTTGCCGGGCGCGGCCTGCGGAATAAATCGAGGTCTCAGCAGTTTCCCGTCCAAACCGCCGCATACAAATCTTCCGAGATTTGCTATTCCTACGCCGCGCCTAATCTCTTCAACCGGGGCGCCAGGGAGATCATCATGGCCAAGGGTCAGATGCGCAGCAACAAGGAAAAGAAGAAGCCAAAGGCCGACAAGAACCTCAAAAAGGGCGGCGCCGCGCCGGTCAATCCGTTCGCGGCGGGGAAGACCCCGGCCGGCCAAAGCCCGAACAGCAAGAAGAGCTGAGGTTAGGGGTCTGAACCAGTCTCGCTGAATCAGACCCGTCGCTTATGCTTGATGGCGGCGCCGGCCAGACCCGGCGCCTCTAAACGGTCTTGCGCGATGCCTCGTCGCGGCCGCGGCGTCTTTTTGCCAGTTGGTCGACGACGCCGACCTGCATGTCATGGACGGCGCCAGCTTTGAGCGATCTTGGGCGCCGGCCTTGGCGATGCGACCATAGGCGGGGGTGGAATTCATGGGTGTCTTCATTTCACTCCGGAGATTTCAAGCTCGTCATTCCGGGATGGTCCGAAGGACCAGACCTCAGATGTGCAATTGCACATCGGGGAATCTCGAGATTCCGGGTTCGCGCGGAACCTGTCATCGGGCCGCGCTTCGCGCGGACCCGTTGGCGCGCCCCGGAATGACGGTTGATATCGACGCACCCCGGAACGACTCTTCATTTTTTTCCTCGCAGCGTTGAACTCCGCCATGTCCTGCCGCGACAAACCGCGAGGCCCCGCGGGGCATCGACAGGCAAAATCACCTCCATGAAAATCGCGTTGCTTATCCTGCTGGGGCTGGTGCTGGGCGTGCTCGGCGGCGCCGCGCTCGGCGTCGGCGCCGGGCTCGCCTGGATCGAAATCTTCAAGACCAGCAGTTTTGAAGGCTATAGCGGAATGCTGGTGTTCTTCACCTTCATGCCGCTCGGCGCCTTGATCGGCGGGCTCGGCGGGGCGCTGCTGTTCGGCGTGATCGCGATCCGCGACGCCGAAATCGCCATCGAAAAGGACCCGTCGCGCCGGCGCGATGGTTAAATCACCGGCATTTGTGCAATGCAAAAATACAGGTTGCATTTTGGTTGGATGCTATTATTTGAAGCCTCAAATATTGAATGCAGCATCCAGGCACGGCGTCGTCGCTGACGTCAAACAAGGGCGTTTGCTGGGTAGCCAATCCAGTTTCCGGAATCAGACATCATGACAGAGCACAGTCTCTGGGGTTTTGCGCGCGCGTTGTATCGCGCGATCAACGAACGCCAGCGCGAAGACCTCGAAGCCTTGATCGACGACGACGTCGAGTGGGCGATCTATGGACCGATCGACATGTTTCCATTTCTCGGCGCGCGCCGCGGCAGGGCTGCGGTGCTCGAGGTGATCAGACAGATCGCGGAAAACGTGCGGGTGCACCGCTTCGATCGCGAGTCGATCATGCTGGGCGTGGACTCGGCGGCCTCGATGATACGCTATTCACTGACAGCACTGGATTCGAACAAGCCGATCAGCCTGCGGCTCGCCCATTTCGCGCAATTCAAGGCCGGCCGGCTGGTCAGCATCCGCGTGCTCGTCGACACCCTGGACCTGGTGGAGCAGGCGCTCGGGCATCCAATAAATCTGCCGAAGCTCGCGTCATAGTGATCGTCTGATTTTTCAGACGGCGGCACGGTTAATATCCCCGCCATCATCTTGTGCCATAGGGAACGGATTGTCGGTGATCAGGCATTGGCGGGGTAATGATTCTGAGAAATATGACTCACAAGAAATTGTATGACCGCGGTTTCGCGCTGGTGGTGGCGGCCGGCGTGAGCTTGGTTCTGGCCGCGCCGGCGAGCGCGCAGGCCGTGCCGTCAGGCGAAGAGCCGGACGCTGCGGCCGCAGAAGCCACCGCGTCCGATGCCAGGGACGCCGATAAAAACGACGCCGACAACAAGGACGCCGATATCAAGAATCTGGAGCTGGACTGGAGCCTGCTCAATGTCGATGCCTCGACCCTGGCGACCGGGCCGGCGTCGAAGGCTCGCCCTGCACCCCGGGCGGACACGGGCGCGGACCCGTCGTGGTCTTCCAAAGACAAACCAAATGGCTCGGCCGCGGTGTCGGTGAAGCAGCCGGTATCGCCATTCCTGGATGCCAGGGTCGGCGCCGATATGACCGTGGTCAATCAGTCCCAGACATTGACGAGTTCGGATCTGCTGCGGCAAAAATTTTCCACCGACGCCCCACCATCGCAATCCTCCGGGACGGCATGGGCGGCGATCACGGCTCCCGGCGTTGCTTCAATCTGGGACAAGACCGCGGTCGAAGCGCGGCTCGATCCTTCACAGGAGCAGAGCAAGCTCGGCACTTCCTTGAGCAAGTCTTTGCCTCTGAACGAACAATATTCGCTCACCCTGCAAAACGGCTACAATGTGGTGCAGCAGGGTGTCGTGCCGGTGCCCGGCATCGTCGGCCGCCCGGTGCGAAACTATCAAACCGAGCAATCGGCGAAGCTGAGCATTACCGACACCGGCACCAGTTTCATCGCCGGCCAAACGCTTTCGTCTGCCGACGACAAATGGCTGCGCAAGATCGGCGCCGAGCAGAAACTGTTCGGCGACGTCAGCATTTCCGGCTCGATCGGCGAAACCGCGCAGGGGACATCGAACAAGAGCCTCACCGCGGGATTCAAGCACAGTTGGTAGCCGCGGGGTGCAACCTGTGACTGTGGTCAAATCCGGGGAAAGATCCAGCATTGCCGCATATTGGCCGCGATGCGGTCAAAATCAGCAGTCCAAATAGCGGCGTAAAATTGGTCGTGCGGGGGACAAACCGCGCTCGCGTAACGCGAAACAGGGGAATAAATGATGAACGTCATTCGTCCGGAAAAGATTGATGGAATTGACGAGGACGAGAATCTCGCCGCGGTCACGGAGGTCGAGGCCGGGATTCGCGACTTCGTCCGCAACGACGTCGCCTATCTGCGCCGTCCGGCACCCGGCCTATTGGGCAGCACCGAGCCGGCGCTGGAGCCGAGCACCGAGGCCACCGTCAACAACGTCAACTCGCTGATCCAGCGCGTCGCCGGAACGTCGCTGTCGGAGATCGAAAATCTGATTTCCGAGCTCGAGGGCCTGCGCGACCTGCTGCATGCCGAAGGCCAGCGCGTCCAGCGCGAGATCTCCGGCTACGCCCAGCTCAGCCAGCAGGCGATGAAGTCCACGCGCATGATCGCCGATAATGTGTCGCAGTGGAAACGCGCCGCGGACGGCCTTCGCAACAGCTGATCCCGAACTAGACCACCGACGACCACCGCCGCCCTCCCGTCTCGGGAGCGCGGTGGTTTTATTTGGTTAGAGTGTTTTTTGGCGAATCAGAACCAAAGAAGCTCTGCAACGCTTTTGAACTTGTCGGGTCCCGGACGCGACATAGAGCGGACACCGCCGCGGCGGCAGGTTTCGGGGGGACAATTTCATGCAAAGCATTCGGCCTGACAATAGCGATCCGATTCCGTTGCGGACTTCACCGCACAGAATGGGCACCCTCATGATCCGGTTTATCGGACTGCTGTTCGTGGCCGTGGTGATTCTGGCGCTGGCCTGGAGCCGCTGAGTTTTCGCAATTCTGTTTGCGATCCCGGCTTCCATGGTTAACGAACCGTGAACCTATTGGCTGGCGACGGTCGCGCCCTCGAACGAATAGGCGCCATCGGCGTAGCCCTTGACCACCATCGTGGCGGTCAGCATCACCGCGAGCGTCACGGTTGCGAAGATGAAGCCTACAAATTTCAAGCCGCTGCGATCTGCCATGGTCGGTCCCCGTTTTGTCCCAGGCTGCACAATGGCGGATACTGAGTTCAAAATGCGTTAGCGGGACAATGGTTCCAAACGGCGTGGTGACTGACTTCTAAACGAGCGTTGAAGGGCCAAAATCGTCATTGCGAGCCAACGGGGCGTCTTGCTTCTCGCAATGACGGAGCACCATTTTTCAGGAACCGGTGGTGCGCCGTGGCACAAAAGCCGTCGCCAGCACTGAAAACACCAGTTCGCCGCGCTGGTTGGTGCCGGTGTTGCGGGCCTGCAGGATGCCCCATTCGGGGCGCTTCTCCGACGTGCGCAGCGAATATACCTCGCTGGCATAATTGATGGTGTCGCCCGCTAGCACCGGCCTGAGCCAGCGTAACTCACGGAAGCCCGGCGATGGTCCCCAGATCGCAATCGTCTCGCCACGCGCGACAGCCTCCTGTGCCAGGCGTTGCCCATCGGCCACCAGCAGCTTCATGCAGGCCGACGCGACGTGCCAGCCCGACGCCGCGAGGCCGCCGAACAGCGATTTGCGCCCCTCTTCCTCGTCGAGATGAAACGGCTGCGGATCGAATTGGCCTGCGAATTTCTTGATTCCGTCGGCGGTGAAGGTGAACGAGCCCACTTCCCGCCGCTGCCCGATCTCGATGTCCTCGAAGAAGTGCATCAGCCCGCCTGCCCCAAAGTGAGTTCGGCGCGCCGTCGCACGATGATCGGCGTGACCATGTCGCACAATACCGCCCCCGTGGCGTTGCGGGCCGCGCCTTTGAGGGTGACGATGCCGGTATCGGGACGGCTGCGGGAAACCCTTGCCTCCGCCACCTCGACGTCGAGCGTGAGATCGTCTCCCGGCCGAAGCGGTGCGAGCCAGCGCAATTCGCTGACGCCGGGCGAGCCTAGCGAGGCGGTACGGCCGATAAAGCCGTCGAACAACATCCGCATCATGATCGAACAAAGAAACCAGCCCGAACCGGAGAGCCCCTTCAACATCGACCGCGACGCGGCCTCCTCGTCCAGATGCATCGGCTGCGGATCGAATTCGGCAGCAAAGGCAAGCATTTCCTCGCGGGTGACGCGGCGCGGACCGTAGCTGCCGAAATGACCGGGCGGAAAATCTTCAAAGGCGAGGGTCATGGGTGCGGATTGCCTGAAGGAAGGCCTGATTGTGGCCGTTATTTGCGGCAATCTCAACCGCCCCACTCGCATGCCTCGTGTTCTACGGGCAAGCACCCCTGCGGTGCCCATCCCCGACTTGCCCGGGACAACGTTCGGAGCTAGGCCGTGTGCTGTCAGCAGCAATGCCTGTAGTTAACCCCTTTACTTTTTTTGACTCGCCGGGAGAACGACCGATGTTCGAATTTCGGGACCTGTTTCAGTGGGACCGCTTCATCGTGTCTGCCGGAACCGATACGCGAGGATATCCCTGTGCTGCAACGATTTCTTTGGTTGTGCGCGGGGCCGAAAAGAGGTCGATGCCACCCATAATGGCAGAAAGCCGGGCATAGAGGCTGATGTCGTACGGTTCACCGTTCGCAGTCGGGTGCACGACAACGCTGCCGATGATGTTGCCGAAGGCAATGCGGCACTCGTCATCATCAGGGTGGCGCTTTAACTTCGTGGCTAACGTCTCAACGCTCTTTGCAAATGCCTTGATCGCCTGCGGGTGCAACGCCGTATCGTTGCTTTCAGCCTTGATCAGTTCGATACGGGTCGCTAGCCCCTTTCGCTCCGTGTGCATCGCCTTGAGCTGGTCGCGCACCTCTTCGGGGACATCGTCCTGATCGTCGTCGACGGTCATCCTGACCAACTTCGCGATCTTGATGGTCAGGCGATCAAACTTTTTCTCAGCTTCCCGTCTTGCGCCGCTGTTCTCTTTTTCCAGCCGCGCATAGTCACGGACCTTTTCGGCCGCCCTCTCTTTAAGAAATTCCGGGTTGGTCAAATGCTCATCCATGTTTTCAACTGCGAAAGCCGCCAGCTTGCCTAGGTCATAGGTTTTCCCATGCTTGCACGACCCGGTGTTATAGGCGGCCGAACAACTGACCCGCTGCCCCTTGCGAGACGATGCGGTGATGGACATCGGGCCATTGCACTCGCCACAACAGAGTAACCCGGACAACAGATGTTGCTTCCGCGGAACGCTGGCGCGCATGTAACCGCTCTTGCCGAACTTTGCGCTTGATCGCGCCTTACGGAGCGCGTGAGCGGCGTCCCACAATTCCTGATCGATGATGCGCTGATCGGGCACAAGCGTCGTGATAAGCTCATCGGCTTCGGCCGGGCGCGTGATCGTTTTGCCGGTCCCCGGATTCTTGATGTTGAAGTATCGGTTCTTCACATAGACGCCGATGTACAATTCATTGCGGATTATCCCGCGCTTGTGCTCGCCGCCGACGATGCACTGAAAATTCCAGCGCTTGGCTCCGGACGGTGACGCGATTGCGTCGCGCGTGAGACCGTCCGCGATCTCGCGGGGCGACTTGCCGCTGACGTACTCCGCAAAAATTCGGACCACGACCTTGGCTTCGTCGGCATTGATCACACGAACGCCGGGGTTATGTTTGACGGTGTCATAGCCGTAGGCGAGAGAGCCGTGGACAAAACCCTTTCTAGCTTGGCCATCGTGGCCGCGCTTTACTCTCTCGGCTAACCTCTTGCTGTAACCCCGGTTGCTGATGCCATCGAATGCAAGCTGCTCGTCGCTGACTTCGCCGTGCTGAGTATGAAGTTTCACATTATGGAAATTCAGGTGCTCAACGATTGCCGGCAAATCTGCACGGTTACGCGAAAGACGGTCGGTGGCTTCAACGATAAGAACATCAAAGTCTCTTCGACTCGCGGCGTCCATCAGGTCGCGTAAGCCCGGCCGATCGAACATCGATCCACCGGATTTACCTTTGTCGTCGAACCGCACAACGATCTTTAGATTTGCCCGCCGTGCATACGCATCGCAGACCGCGTTCTGGTCGTCGATCGAACTCTCTTTCTGGTTTCTCTCATCGGAAAACCGGGCGTAGACTGCCGCCCTAAGTGCGGGAGCATCGCGGTCGACGAGCTTAAGCTTCGGGGTTGCCATCTGGTTTTCCTTTGTGATGCAATCGGTCGAATTGTTCGCGGGCATCCATCCGACCGAGCACCCTGGCTAATTCCAGCCACTTCTCATCGTGCAGTGGATGGCCGATATTGCGCGGATCAATCGGGTTAAGTTTTCGAAGCCATTCGTCATCATGACAGGGATGGTCTGGATGACGGGGATCAATCAGATTAAGTTTTCGAATAGGCATAACAAATCACTCCTGCGATTCTAGTGGACATTTGAAATTGCGCAACCCATAGGTTGAATCGGCGATTCGTGGTCTATGTGCCCCAGATCGCCGTTCAACCTGGCTCCTAGGTGGAGGTCGGCATGCGTTGGGAAATAGAGATGGCGGTTGGTGGCGTTTTAGTTGCCATCGGCTTAGCCCTATCCCTGACCCTCCCGCCGCCATGGTGGCCTAACATGGGCCGGCATTGGTTGGAGCTCGGACTTTGTGCAGGAGTTGGGGTACTGATCCCCGGCATTTGTCTTGTAGTCGTTGCCGCTTGCAGAGCTGTTAATTCTGAAGCGCCTGCTCGGATAGTGGCAGGGTGGGACGCTATATGGACTAGAATCCCGCCGGTTAGATTTATATTTGCCGTTGTGGCTACCGTCATTTTGCTGCCGTTAGTACACGTGCTTGCAGCCCCATCGGATATGCCGGCATCGGCCGCAAATCCAACAGGGGCGGCCCCTATCAGTCAGCAAGACGGCCAGACCACGAATAACGGTGCTGCGAAGACACTCCAGCCAACGAACCCAACGGAAGTTGCGCGGCAACAGGCGCTCCTCCAATCTCTCACAAGGGAATATTTATCTCAACCTAATCACCGTTCGCCGGTCCCACTAGATTGGATCAACCAGAGATTGGCTGATCTCAACGAGGATTGGATGGTGGTATCTAAAGTTTCGTCGTCACATCCGGCTGTTTCGATCAAAGATTCTGTATTGGAAAATAAATATCCGGGGGGCTCTGTGGTCATCATGGAGGATTCGGGCGCTCTTGAAGTAACCGATAGCAAACTTTCCGCAACCGGAGCGCCAGTATTGATAGTAAAGCGCTCTGGTAACGTAAGCATACGGGGGTCCGAACTCAAATCTGCTCCCACAAAAGCAACAAAATAAATGTTAGCGATCGCCGCGATAAAATCGCCCGCGCTTTTATCCTGCTCGCCCTAAATGGTCATGAGCGGTGCTAATCCGGAAGTTGAAACGAACGCAGCAAACAGTGCGAAAGACCAACCTATGTTGTGGGGCTCCCCAATCGAGTTTTGGGATTTGTGGGGGGTGAGACTGCTATTCGTCGGAGCCTTAGTCGGCGTTGGCGGTTTAGTACTTTCGGCATTTTCCGCATACGTGTTGTATCGAGTTGCGGATGTGGCCCAGCGGGAACTTATTTTAGAAACCAAGTCCAGCTCAGAGCACATTGCGGGACTCAACAATGACACGGCGCGATTGCAGGCTGAGAATCTTGCGCTGCAAACTGTATTGCTGCCAAGGCACGTCGGGCTGATCGGCCTTGATGAGGAACCAAGGGCCAAAATCTGGTTTGCGGGATTTGAACGCTGGGCCGGAATAAAGGTGTTTATCCAAGTGGTGCCCGGCGATCCTGAAGCACAGAACCTTGCAAACGAAATCGCAATAGTGCTCTCGAAATTCGGTTGGAAACCGGAATTCATCGACGAAAAGCGTTCTGGGTTTTCCCTGAACTTGAGTGAGGGAGTCCAAGTGTACTCACCGGGATCATACAAGGCGTGGAACCCCAAGAATGAGGCGCAGCAAATGTTTTCGATGCTGGGAAATGCCGCGAGGTCCCTCGCAATGGCGCTGACTAATGCCGGGCTAGGCGTTGGCGCATACCCGGTTAGCGGGGTGCGTGGTTTGATTATGGTCGTTGACTTTCCCCCGGACTCGGAGGGCGGGTCACACGATTCATTCCGCAATTTTTCGCCGCGATTAGACGGTGTATATCTGCAAGTGGGTTCCCGGCCTGTAGCCTCAACCTTGCAATGGATTAAGCAGGGCAGACCCGACGAACTAGGCAACAAGGCTCCGGATGCGGTGCCAATCGAACCCCACAAATAAGTCATTGCCAAAAGAAGACCAATCATGACCGCTCCCCACATAGGACGGCTCGCCGTGTCGGCTTGTGGCGTTTGCGCCATACTGGACAATTCTTCATAAACCCTACCGCGCTTCTAGGGCTGAATTAGCCCCGATGTTTCTGGCCGCGGCCCTACCGCTTGTACACAAGCCGGATAATCCCTGATGATCGTCAGCCCTTACATTCCTGCAAGGCGATGATTATTTTAAGTTAAGAGGGCGAGACATAAGCCGGCCCTGGAAGGAGGAACGTGGTATCTGCCGACCTGATGAAGCACATGCTCGCGAACCTGTCGGCCGCGGGGATTGATCGACAGATCAAGCATGAGATCCTGCAGGGATACCCTCACGCAACCAAGGCTGAGAGGCAGATGATTTTCGATGCAGGGAAAAAAGCCGGCTCGCCGCCTCACGACCTCCATCATGCCCGTGCAATTTTGGCCGATAATGTTTTTGCATTTCGTCCCGCGCATAACTCGCCGTTCAACCGCGCCGGCCACTACTGGGCTTGTTTTGTTGATCACTGGCCGCGGCCTGATGGGCCTCGGCGCAGTTTATAACCGATCACCCCACGCTCCTGGCGTATCTGCACAAAAGCGAAACGCGGACCTCGCCGCCGGCTCGGTTCACATCATCGACCACAAGAGTTGCATGAGTGCCCTCGCCGAAAAAGTCGGCGACCAATTCGATTCGATCTTGCCGACGCAGCCGAACATCCGCCAGCTCATAGAAATATCCGGGGCTCAAAACAGTTTCGATCGGATACACGCTTCGCATGGTGAAGATGCGGAGTGGATACGTTGCCGCCAACAGTTCGATGTCGGCGAAGGCAGCGCGGGCCGGCGCGTCCGCCTTTGGTGCTTCGTAGTCCCGGAATGGATCTGGCCGTACAGAAGAGTGGTATTCCTGAAACTGTGCAACTGCTTCGGTCATTGGCGTCTCTTTCGTTGGTTGATGATTTCTCATACCCGCCTCCCGCCTTGCCCGACCACATTGCCAGACCCCGGCGTCAGGATCGCATAGAGCTGGGAAATTCTCTGCGACACTTCATAGCTTTTGTAGCCTGGGCTTCCTGGGGGGTTGGCTTCCAGTAAGCGATTTAACTCGCCTCTTGTTTCGAGATTACCATTCTGGTTGCTGCGCCCAGATGGCCCGGCCCTGGCTGGCGATGGCGATGCCGATGGTATGAAAGTTGGCATTGGCATTGATGTGGGGTTGTTGTTTCGCGGCAGCGTGCCCATGAGCCCCGCGGTGAGCCGGCCTTGTTTTGAGAGAAAAGCCAAAACGCCAGCGTGGTCGCCCAGGCCATTCGCATCAAACTTCGCCACCAGGTCAGGATGGGCCGTAACGGCCTCGCGGTATGCCTCGCGAGCGAACGAAAAATTCTGGGCAAAATCTGCCCCCCATTCCTGCACCAGGGCGGCTTGGGAATCTCCGCGGCTGTTTAATTTATTGATGGCGGCCGTCACTTCCGCGTCTGGCACATGAGGCGCATCGGGCATGGGCGCGAGCGGTTGTACATCGTTGCCATCGCGCCATTGGTTGGGATCTGGCGTTGCGCCTTCTTCCGGTGAGCTCCGGCGAAAGGCCACGCTACTTCGATTGAACGCCGCTTCGGTTTGCGCCGGAGGTTCGTTCGTGATGTAGCTTTCGATCGCGGACTCGGAGGCTCGATCCTGCGGGCTTTGCTGGATCGGTGCCGGTTGTAGTGATGTGGGTGTGTCGTCGCTCATTCAATGAATCCTTGTTTTGCCATCTCTGGCGAGTGAAATTAAATTTGCAACCTAGGTCCATAATCTGGCCGCTGAAATTTTTAGGTGGCGGTCGATTTGATGGCGAGCCCACGTGCCAGCGGGCCCCTCCACCCCCTCAATCGGGCCATTCGACCATGGCTCGCACGCGTGGTGATCGTCCAGCCACGGCGGGCGCAGCGTCACCGCCTTCGCGGTTGATGAGGTTGATGAGGTTGATGATCCAGGATATCGCTCAACCGGCCTGCGATTGGCTGTACGCTATCCATATTATCAACGATCACTACCATCACGTCGTCCGGCCATCCTTCCTCGCGAAGGCGCGTTGCGGCTGCAAACAATGATTTCTGGGCCTTGGTTATTGCAAGCAAGAATCCATCAGTCGCCGTGTACAAATCCCTCGTTCCTTCGAAAGATTTATTCGGGTGACTGACCAACACAACCTCGCTCATGTTTTCTTTCCTTGATGGCTGGGCGCGATGCGAGAATACGGCTCACGGTGAATCTGCTGGGGCTCGCGCGTTGCCGTGGGTTTTCCCGATGGGCGGGAATGGGTCTGGACTGGCGCTGCGGGTTTGGCGGGAGGCGCTGTGCGGGTAGGTTTATTGAATGTAGACATATCGTTCCTTCGGGGGTTTACAGACGACCAATCGTCTGATGGCTCACGTTGAAATCGCGAGCGATGGCGGTGTGAGCCTCGCCTTCGTCGCGTCGTTTGATGGCTTCCCGCTTTTGATGCGGAGTAAGCTTTGCCGGGCGGCCGAACTTCACGCCATCGGCCATCGCTCGTTTGCGGCCTTCGCCTGTCCTGGCCATTATCAGTTCGCGCTCGAACTCCGCCAGACTGCCCAGGATGTTCACCATCAAACGACCTTGCGCTGTTGTGGTGTCTGCCCATGTGTCTTTGAGCGATTTGAAACTGGCGCCGGCCTTCGTGATGTTGTTCAGCGTCGTCAGCAAATCGAGCATTGACCGTGCCAACCTATCCAGCCTGGTGACGATGATGGTATCGCCTGCTTCGAGGTGAGCCATCAGCTTGGCCAGTTGCTTTCGGTCGGACTTGGCGCCGCTGGCCTTCTCTTGAAATATCCTTTCGCATTTCGCGGCTTTGAGTTCCGCTAGTTGGGCCGTTAGTGCCTGGCCTTCGGTGCTTACTCGCGCGTATCCATAGACTGCCATTTCTCTCTCCACTTATGGACATAAGATATGGACAGTAGTAACGGCTGCAAACGCTGGGTCAAGCGAAATGTCCAATTGTCAACGTTATTGGACAGGCGGCTTTGGTGCGGCCGATCGTTCGTGATCACTATCAGTTAGGAGTTTCAGCGCCGCGGCGCCTCCAAAGTAGCGTCGGGTTTCTTCACTATGAAGGTGGACCAGGCCAAGCTCCCTCGCGATGGCCAGCACACGCTCTTTCTTGTCGGCGATCGTCAAACCATGGAACTCCCCAGGAGCCCCGACTTCCTGGCGCTCAATAAACATTCCAAGGTGCAGGCCCAGCAGATTTAGCGCTTTGTTGGCACCTGCGCTGTCCGGCCGGTCCTGCGCACGGGCATCAAGCACCACGCCGATAAGCTGTTCGATAACCCACTGCTCTGTCAGCACGATTTTGTGCGATGAACGGTTTCGCATTTTTTGGACGAGATTTTTCAGCTCAGCGACGCGCCGAACGACCCTTTCATGGCCATTCAGTCTTGCGGCGTTCCCATCGTTTCGCACATAGCCCGCCTCGACATACGCCGCGTCTGCCGTTGCGCCACGGGCAATCGCATGGGCGAAGGCCTCATGTCGACTGTTGGCCAGCATCCCTATCCTCCGAAGCGGCGCCGAACCGCTTGCGATCGGGCCCCGAACGGTCGGCGATGGTGCGGCTAGTGAGGTGCTAGTTTTTTGCAATTTCGATACCCAAGCTCACTCATGACATTACGCGCGTAATTCCATTGCAAACCATTGGCTGAGCCGGCAGGAAATTTTTCGCGTTGGGATTCGCGGCTATCGCGGGACAAACGGGACAAATGTCCGGTCTGTCCGGCCTGTCCCGCGTTCCATCGGGGGCTGGCTCCATCTGCAACACCTGCAACACCTGCAACACCCCAGGTGGTGCACTGGTGTTGCAGGGTGTTGCAATGCTTCTGCACCACCACCCCCCTATAGGGGTCCCTATAGGGGTGTGGGGTGTAGCAGTGCATGGAATGAGTGGAATGGTCAGGTGGTGCGGTTGGTGCTGCAAACTCAGACATCCTCGGTCACCTCAATAAACTTTTTTGGTTGCCGATTGCCGTTTAGGCCATCAACGATCTTGAGAGTTCCAGCGCGAAGCCAGGCCCGGAGCATCCCGCTGATTCTGGCCTTGTCGGCCTTGTCCTCCACATCGAGTCCCAGAGCCGCAGCAACGGCCCGCCCAGCCCAGTCCGCGGCTTGCGGGTGCTCTCTCCACTTGCCGCCCCGGATCGCACTGGCGGCCTTCTCAAAGTCAGCGCCGGTCATTCCGGCGAGAGGGTCCGGCCACTGCCACTTCGTCACCACGCCAACGCTATCGCCAGTGTCGAGGATGTTGCTGGGCGCGCCATTGCCGAGCGAGACCGATTTGATCTGAAACCAGTTGGCCCCATCAGGCGGCGGCGCCAGGTTGGCCTTGCCGTTTTCCTCTTTGAAGTAGCTGCGATGACCGACGACTCCGCCCTTGTTGGCCTCGCTCTCGTCCATGCCATTCAGAACGCGGGCCGATCGTACCGCGGCAATCAGGGCACTGGCGCCGCGGCCATCCTCAACCGTCGCTTCGGCGTTGTTGGTTTTTCGTGTGTGGTGGACCAGATCGACCGCGCAATTTGTGGCGTCCGCGATCTTTGCCCATTTCTTTGCAACCAGGTCGATCGCGTTGTTATCGTTCTCAGTGACGCGGTGCGATGAGATGAATGGATCAACGCTCAGAACGTCAATCGCGTTTGCCCTTATTGTTTCGATCAGCGCAGCCGCGACCGGTTCGGCAATCGCGGCGCCGTCCCTCCCTTGCGTCGCGATGATTATTTCCTGATCGCGCCCGCTGTCTGTGAACAGCCACCCATCCAGATCCTCGCTCTTAACGTTGTACTGAATGCAAATAGCCGCAATGCGGCGATCAATTTCGTCGGCCGGGTCTTCGCCGTTCCAACACCAAACCCTGCAACGCTGACGCGGCTTGATGCCGAGCAAGTCGCGCCCGGTAGCCAGCGCAATGGCTTCGGCCAGGACCAGGCTCGATTTCCCGACGCCACCGGGCGCGATGGTAGCGGACGCAAATTGTCGGATCAGGTGATTGCCGTAAAGCCATTCGCGCCGCGGTATTGCCGATGCCTGTTTCCAGACGTAGGGCGTTGCCCGGATGATGATTTGCTTTGTGGGCGCGGCTTCTGCCGGCCTCGTCCGATCATCAGCCCGATCGGCAATAACGCGCGGGCTTTTCATTCCAGCATTGATGCCGCTATCGATCGTTGCGTTGACCTTCGCCTTTCCATCATCGGCAAACAGGAGGTTTCTCACGGCCGCATCGATAAGCCGCGCTCTGACTTCGCTTTCCGAAAGCCGGCCAGGACCAATTAGCGAGCCGAGCTTTAGCGCGGCTATGTTCAGGGCATCGTTCCGGCCACCTTTCCGCGTTGCCGCCAGAGCATCGCATTCCAAATTCAAGGCAGTTTCCGCATACTTGCGTTCGTCGCGTGTTGCATCTCTTGATTGAACCGCGTTGACTTTGGCGAATGCCTGTTATCGAATCGAGGGCGGATCACCGGCCGGCGCCAGCGAGGGCGAATCCTCCAACTCTAAGGCCGGTGCCGCTGCATCCGCCTTGGGCGAAATCAAATCGTAAAGCCATTCCGGCGCGTCGGCGATAGGCTGCATCGGCTCCGCGACTTCATAGGCGCGGCCATCGGCATTCACTGACGGTGGAGCGATGATGTAGCCGCCCTCGCCACGCACATCGATGCCAAGTCCCCTTAGATCGCCCTTCTTGTTCGTCATCGGGCGATCTTCGCGATATTTGAACAGCAGATGTTGGCCGCCGCCTGGTGTGTTGTTCGTTTGTGTATTCGGGCAACCGCCATTCTCGGCGACCAGCCGGCGCCACTCCGCGCGCCCATCGACGCCGCCGGGTTCTTTCGGTGCGTCAGGATCAAGCGCCCACATCCCCGAGGCCTTGCCCATTGCCAAGCCGATCATGGCCTGCGGCGCCTGTCCTGGTCCCCACCACTGTCGGATCTTGATGGCGGACGTGGAAGCATCCTTAACGCCGTTGAATGTGTACGGGGTCTTGTCCGGCCTGCATGGAAATACGGGCACGCCACGGCGGGCATAATCAAGCGCGTGGTCAAGCATCGGAGCATCGGGAGAAATCGCCGTCATCATTCGCCTTTTTATTTTCTTGATTCGGACCAAGCGCGATTATTCTATCCAGAACCTCGGCCATCGGGCCGCCGATGCAAGCGCGCCGAATATCGACCAGTCCAACTCCGGCCGACAGACAGAGCGAGGCGAGCCGTGCCGCGGTGTGGGAAGCAGCCCCACCGCCGTCAAGAAGATAGATCTCCGCCACCTTGCCATCGGGGTGCCGGGAGAATGTCGCCCGGTATCGCGTGTGCTCATGGTCGAAATTGATAGCGATGGTTGGGAGCGCAGGCCGTCCGCGCCCGTTGATTGCGATGGCGTTGCGAGAGTTTGATTCGGAAATTGTCAAAGTGTGAAATGATTCTAGGTGTCGGAATGAGTGACCTTGTTTGAAGTTAGAAAAATGCCGGCATTAATGGAGAACCTGACCTGATGATTTTGCGCTCAAGACGACGGGACATTCCGCCCGCTCGTTCCCGATCGGCTGAACGGGCGAACGAGAACTGTATTCCGCCCACTTGAGCCTTGGCGCCCAGTTGGAGCCCATGCAATGGAGACCAGCGGCGCAGGCGGGGCAGACCAGTGAGGGCCAATCTGTATCGGCATCAAAAATCACAACAGTCCAATGCCTGGTGTTGCCCCGCATCACTTCCCTTCGCAGATCGCGGCGTGTCATCCATTCGGAGCTATCAGAAGCGCCGCGGAAGACTTCTTTATGGGAGAGCAGGAACGCGCGGTCCTCTTCGGGAGTTGCCGTCATCTCATGCGACGCTTTCAGTCAGGCCGAGCTGTGCCCGAACCCAACTTGTTGGGATCTTTATCGCCCCGCCCGGACAAAGACGAAACGACGGGATCGCACCGGCCTTGATTGCAGCCTCGGTGGAGGTTCTGCCGGAGCGCAGTATTCGCCGAACTTCCTTCGGTGTGAGCGCGGGATTTTTGAGCAATGCAGCGATATCGGGGTCCATGGGCTTCATGGCCTTTTATTGAGGAATACGAATTGTTTTGGATTGCCGGCGCGATCCCGGACGAAGCGATTCTTTTTGCTTTTTGCTTTTTCCGATACATCCTGCCGCATAGGGGCAGGCGCCGGCGTGGTGGCGTGGTGGCGTGATATTCACGCGGCACCGAAAACATTGCCGGGCCAAACTACCCGGCACCGAACGATCCAAAGCTAGCCCGACTCCATCGCGCCCGTCAAAGCTTAGTTTCGATTCTCTCTTGACTTTTGTCGTTTTCTCAGAAGTGCAACACGGTTGCAACAGTGGCACTGACCGAGGACAGCAAAACGCCGCCCGGTCAGGGGCGGCGGCGCAATGGTCGGCGGGAGGCTTTACTGCGTCGGCCCCTGATCGCGGATCACTCCGAGATGCTCGTTAATCCGAAAAACGATCAGGATGAACTCTGCCGCGATGCGGGCAAAGACAATCCCGACCACGGTGCTGGCGAGGCTAGAGAGCAACACGATGAATCCGCCGAACGGGCTGATCGCCATGGCGGACAGACCGGAGAACACGCCGGAGACCCCCGTCAGCCCGATGAGGATTACCGCCAGCCAATAGAACGGCTTGATAATCGTCGGGGTGATGAACCGATCCCATTGGAAAAGGTCTCTAAATTCGAACATCGGCGGGGTCTCCCATTTTCATTTTCAAGCCCGCGCCGTCCCTAACACAAAACCGCCGCCCGGATGAAGGGGCGGCGGTTGCCGGTAGGGCCGTTCTTTTAAGCCGCTTCGCACCAGCGACCCAACAAAATCAGGTCGTTCTCCCTGTATCGGTTGAGTCCGGACCGCTTCATCACCCCCACCATCATCAAGACCTTCTACTGGCTAGTTCTCGCGTTAATTGGGCTTTTCGGCATCTCCGGGATTTTTTCAGGTCTGGCCGCGATGGCAATCAGCCCGTTCGCCGGGTTCATTCTGCTGTTGTCTTCGATCGCCGGGGTATTCGTCGGAATCGTGTTTTCGCGCATCGCGGCGGAATTCATTCTGATCGTGTTTCGCATCAACGAGCATCTTGGCGCGATCCGCGACCAGGGGCAGATGAATTAGTCTCGTCTCGTTTTCGTTCTACCTTAAATAGTCATGCCCGGCCTTGTGCCGGGCATCCGCGTCTTCCTGTGATGATTGCAGAAGAAAGGCGTGGATGACCGGGACGAGCCTGGACGAGCCCGGCCATGACCAAACGCGCCCATCTATTCTGCGCTTAGGTATTAAACCTGAAATGCATGACGTCGCCGTCGGCGACGACATATTCCTTGCCCTCCAGCCGCAACTTGCCGGCGTCACGGGCGCCGGCCTCGCCGCCCAATGCGACGTAATCGGCGTAGGCGATGGTTTCAGCCCGGATAAAACCCTTTTCGAAATCGGTATGAATCACGCCGGCGGCGGCCGGCGCCTTGGTGCCGCGGTGGATGGTCCAGGCGCGGGCTTCCTTGGGCCCGACGGTGAAATAGGTAATGAGATCGAGCAGCTGGTAGCCGGCGCGGATCAGGCGGTCGAGACCGGCCTCCTCCAGTCCAAGCGTGTCGAGAAACTCGGCGCGCTCCTCGCGCGACAGCGTCGCGATCTCCGCTTCGATCTTGGCGGAGATCGCAACCGCGACCGCGCCTTCCTTCTTGGCGTGATCCGTCACCAGCTTGGAAAAATCATTGCCGGTCGCCGCCGAGCCTTCCTCGACGTTGCAGACATACAGCACCGGCTTGGAAGTGAGCAGGCCGAGCATGCCGAAGGCGCGCTCCTCCTCGGGCTTGCGCGCGAGAAACCGCGCCGGTCTGCCCTCGCGCAACAGCACCAGCGCGCGGTTGACGAGGTCGAGCTGTTCCTTGGCGTCCTTGTCGTTGCCTTTTGCCTTCTTGGTGAGGTTGTCGACCCGCTTCTCGAGGCTGTCGAGATCGGCGAGCATCAGTTCGGTCTCGATGGTCTCGATATCCGCCAGTGGCGCAATCTTGCCTTCGACATGGGTGATGTCGGAATCCTCAAAGCAGCGCACCACATGCGCGACCGCATCGACCTCGCGGATGGTGGCGAGAAACTGGTTGCCGAGGCCCTCGCCCTTCGAGGCGCCGCGCACCAGCCCCGCGATGTCGACAAAGGTCAGCCGCGTCGGAATGATCTGGCCGGATTTGGCGATCTCCGCGAGCTTGTCGAGCCTGGGATCGGGCACCGCGACCTCGCCGACATTCGGCTCGATGGTGCAGAACGGATAATTCGCCGCCTGCGCCGCCGCCGTTTCCGTCAGCGCATTGAACAGCGTCGACTTGCCGACATTGGGCAATCCGACAATCCCGCATTTGAATCCCATCGTGCTTCCCGATCCTTCGCGCGCGGCGAGTGAGTCTATTCGGAGCGTCATACGCGGGCAAAAGGCGCGAAGCGCCGTCTTCCCTGCTAATTGACCCGCGCATCCATCGTTCTTGAATGATGGATCGCCGGATCAAGTCCGGCGACGACGGCGGTGCTTTAACTTCCGCCACCGTCTTCCTTGTCGATAAATCCCTTGGCCTGCATCGCCAGATGCACCTTGTTCTGGAACGTCGAATCCTTGTCCGTCACCAGCAGTCCGACATTGTCCGCGATCGCCTCACAGAGCGCCTCAACCCAGGGGCGGTCGCTCTTGGCGAAATCGGACAGCACGTGGCCGTGCACCAGTTCCTTGACGCCGGGGTGGCCGACCCCGATCCGCACGCGGCGATAGTCGTTGCCGATATGCGACGAGATCGAGCGCAGACCGTTGTGTCCGGCAATGCCGCCGCCGACCTTGACCCGCACCTTGGCGGCCGGCAGTTCAATTTCATCCTGAAACACGGTGATCTCGCCGGCTGACAGCTTGAAGAAACTCGCGGCCTCCTGAACTGCACGCCCCGATTCGTTCATGAAGGTTGACGGGCGCAGCAGCACCACTCGCTCGCGATCGAGCGTGCCTTCCGCGGTTTCGCCCTGAAAACGCCGGCGCCATGGTGCGAAACCATGACGCCGCGCAATTTCATCGACGGCCATGAAACCGATGTTGTGCCGGTTATGCGCGTATTTCGCGCCGGGATTGCCGAGACCAACAAAGAGCAGCATGACGCGGCATCCCGCGTCCGGTTACTTCTTCTTGTCGCCGCCAGGCGCCTTGGCGCCGGCCGCAGGTGCCTTGGCGCCCGCCGCGGCGGCGCCACCCGCCGCTGGAGCCGCAGCAGCGCCGGCCGCCGGAGCAGCGCCGGGGGTAGCCGTAGCCGCCGGACCGGCAGCAGCGGCAGCCGCAGCCGCCTTGAGTTCTTCGGCGTAGCCGGACGGCGGCACGATGGTCACGAGCGTGACGTCTTCGCGCGACAACGACCGCACGCCGGCGGGCAGCTTGACATCCGACAGATGCAGCGAGTGGCTGATCTCCAGACCGCTGACATCGGCCTCGACATATTGCGGAATGTTATCGACCGAGCATTCCAGGTCGATGGTGTGGGTGACGATGTTGACGGTGCCGCCGCGCTTCACGCCGGGTGCGGATTCCGCGTTCTGGATACGCAGGGGAACGCTGACGCGGATGGTGGCACCCTCGCCGAGCCGCATGAAATCCACATGGATCGGAAAATCGCGCACCGGATCGAGATGGAAGTCGCGCGGAATCACGCGGTGCTTCCTGCCCTCCAGATCGATGTCGTAAATCGTGGTGAGAAAGCGGCCGGCCAGGATACGCTGGCGCAGTTCGATATCCTCGACCGAAATGGTCAGGGGGGGCTGGTTGTTGCCATAGATTACTCCGGGCACTCTGCCGGCGCGACGCTCTGCCCGTGCGGCCCCCTTGCCGCCTGCCGGACGTGTGGTCGCCTTCAATTCCTTGACGGTCGCCATTGGATTAAGTCCTTGTTTTCCAAAAAGTTAAAGGCCGCATCGCGGCCCGTTCGCCGCCGCAGCAAGCCTCCAGGGGTGCGGGGGCTGCGGACGTGGCGGGGTTCTAGCCCCAAAGGAGCAAAATGACAAGGAAATGCGGGGATTTTTGTGCGGATTTAGCCCTGTCGTCATCACCGGGCCCGGTGATCTATCTTCCTCGCAATATCTTCCGAAGATCGATGGATACGCGGGTCAAGCCCGCGTATGACGCCGAATACGACGGGAGGCCCTACCCATCCGTCTTCATCGCGCCGACATCCGGCGCCGACGGCGAAACGCCGAGTTTTGCTTCCAGCGAAGCGATCCGCGCCTTGAGGGCCTCGTTTTCCTCCCGCGCCAGCCGCGCCATGTCCTTGACCGCCTCGAACTCCTCGCGCTTGACGATGTCGAGGTCGCGCAGGATTTTTTCGGCCTGATTGCGGACCACCGTATCGACCTCACGCTTGACGCCTTGGGCGGCGCCGGCGGCGTCATTCATCAGGCGCCCGATCTCGTCGAAAAACCGATTGCTGGTCTGGGTCATCTTGGGGAATCTCCGGTCGGCTGCGAACTGGAAGGGCTGGTCAGACAATGGCGATCCGGACGGCGCGCTTCAAGGCCGCTGTCGTTCCCTGATGCGGCAAATCTCTCAAAGCGGCGAGTTACCTTGTCATGTTGCGGTTTCCTTGCAATCGTATTGAACGCCCAAATCAAGAAACCTGCAAAACCCGAGCGAAAAGTCCATGATTGACCAGCAAGCCGAAATTCCGACCAAGGACGGCCACACCACCACCTTCATCAGCCATCCCGAGCGCGACGGTCCGCATCCCGTGATCCTGTTCTATATGGACGCGCCGGGTATCCGCGAGGAACTGCGCG
>WNFO01001691.1_pt1 | contig 22244 bp, 17 predicted proteins | sample 5400251 | NCBI WGS metagenome assembly WNFO01 (sample SAMN13153354, study PRJNA577476) | soil metagenome | isolation source: 100 cm saprolite under Madrone tree | place: USA:California | collected 2016-06-14
ATTCTGGCCCGAATAAGGGCCTCTCATCCGGAGCTAAGTGCTTGATTCCGAACATCAGGCGGTGGAATCGGGCAATTTGCTAAACCGTCGTACGCACTAGCATGTGCAGTGGGGACAGGTCGGCGTAAAGATAGAGACAGAGTACACGGACCCGTTGAGAGTGGATCGCCTGCGCTTATCAACACGACGGGGACGTTTCCATTTTCCATTATTTTCCAATTAAGGGTTTTGCGAATCGTTAAAAACGCCGCCAAGATACTGGCTCTGGGTTCAGTACCTATCTATTCCCTCTGGAAGTCTCTGTGTCTCAATTGGTGACGTGACTCCGAGTCGTGGCGCGTTCAAGCGTATCCCCCGAAACTCCCAATTTGTATCACCCAAATCAAAAAATATTTTGCTCGGTTGAGCCTTGTTGCGTTTGATGAGCACGTCTATAATCCACTGCAAAATGGCAGGACACGAGCATGCCGGACTGCTCACAGATGAAGCGGTGCTTCACAACATCGCGCACGGCTGCGAGGACTGTTTCGACCTTCTCTTCCTCCGTTTCTTTCGGCCCATTTTGAATTTGGCGTACAAGATTATTCGGGACCGGTCTGAGGCGGAGGATGTTGTCCAGGAAGTCTTTCTGGCCATTCACCAGCAACGTGAACGGTTTGATCCCTCCGTAGGCCCCGCCCGGACCTGGGTTCTACAGTTCGGTTATTACAAATCGCTGAAGCGACGCAGATATCTCTCAAAACGCCATTTTTATGAACAGCATGCGAGCGTCGATGAAGATCGCCATGACCCTCTGATGGTCCAACCCGAATACCTTCAAAGAAGCGTCGAATGCAAAGAGATTGTTGAACAGGTCCTTGCAAGCCTCACACCTGCGCAACGCCGAGTGATTGAACTTTTGCATTTTGAAGGCCGCACCATGCAAGAAATAGCGCAGATGGAAGGAAAAGAATTGACGGGAATAAGGAATAGTTATTACAGAGGGGTGAACGCGTTGAGGATGAGTTTCGGGAAAGCGGTTGGGGCAACAGTGATTCGGGCCACTGGGGTGGAAAAGAGGCGTGAAGAGTATGAAATCGAGCTTTAGCTCGTGGCCACAGCACGAAAGCTTTGAAGAGCTGGCGGCCCTGGCTGCGGTGGGCGAACTGAGCGCGCTGGAACTAGAGCGCTTGCGTCACCACCTCGGGGAATGTTCACGGTGCCGGGACGCTTATGCAGCGTTCGCAGATGTGGCGTCGAATGATCTGGGTGTGGCGGTTGCAGCCCGCGAGTCTTTCGAAGACGTCGGCCCAACCGATGCAGGTCAGACGCAAGCACGAGAACATCTTGAACGGTTGCGGAACCGGCTAAAGGCGGACGACTCGATGCTGGCTTACGGCCGCGAATCGCCTAAACGTGCGCTGATCTCCAGTGTGCCGAAAAAACACCGCATCCGGGCAGCAGCCTATGGCATTGCCGCAGGGCTCTTGCTAAGCGTTGCGGTGGCAGGCGGAGTCGCGTTCTGGCGGTCGGCGAAGATAGCATCCGCAGAGAGCGCGCGCGCGCGTGAATTGCAAGCGGTCTTAGATTCGCTCAAGCAACAGACAAGAGATGACCAGACAGGGTCCAGTGACGCCGTGCTGCGCTCTCTGCAAGAGAGCCAAAGAACACGCGATGCGCTGCAGAGATCTCTCGCGGCCTCGCAAGCAAAGAACGAGGAATTGCTTGCGGGTGAAAGGGCGAGCCAGGAGAAATTGGCCGGAGCCATTGCAACCGCAGAGCAGCTCAACCAGCAGCTCGCCACGAACGATGGAGACAGGCAAAGGTTGGAAAAGCTGCAGCAGGAATCCGAGGCGAAGCTGCACGAAGCTCTCGTGGAACTGTATCAAGCCCGCCAAGCAAATGCTCAAGTCGCTGCGAAGGGTGACGGACCTGGGGATGCGAATCTTGAAGCAACTGGGCAAGGTCCTCCAGAAACCGGACCGGTCCCAGCTTCGCCGAGCGAAATCGAGGCCCGAAATCTATTCGGTGCGCGCGACCTCCACATTGTGGATGTGTACGACGTAAAGGGTGATGGGAAAACGAAGCGCACCTACGGACGCGTGTATTACGTCGAGAAGAGGCTTCTTGTCTTCTACGCTTTCGACCTGCAAAACCGCCAGAATCACAAGCGCGCGGTTTTCCAGGCATGGGGATATCGCGAAGCGAATCTCGGGAAAGCGGTCAATCTAGGTCTTTTCGCGATTGACGATAGCGCGGTGAGCCGGTGGGTCCTTAAGGTCAACCGCGCCGATGTGCTTTCCCACATCGACGCTGTTTTCGTTACCGTTGAGCCCCCTGGCGGCAGCACAGCCCCGCGCGGTAAGAAGGTCCTTTACGCAAACCTTGTTGGACCCCCGAACCACCCATAGTTAGATCCTGTCTGGTGTTCGCCAGATTTTCACAATCAGCGTGTGACACAAATCCCTTCGAAAAGGGAATAGCTAATTAGGTGTGGAGTTCCTTGAAGGAGAACCACCTGTGAAACGATTCTCGATGCGAGTGTGCGTGTTGGTATTTGCCTGCCTGACGGGCTGGGCCATCTGTCGAGCCGACGAACTGGCTGCGGTCACGGGGCTAGTCACGGACCCGAATGGCCGAAGTGTGCCTGGCGTCACCATTCTCATCACCAATCTGGCTACGAACGTACCGTCTAGAACGGTCACAAATGATCAAGGAATCTACCGCGTTCCCTTTCTCCAGCCAGGAATCTACCGGATGACTGTGGATAAGGATGGGTTCAAGAGCATCGTAAAAAGCGGTATAGAGCTTCACGTCCAAGACGTGGCGTCGATCAATTTTGAGTTGCAGATCGGATCGGTAAATGAAACGGTGACGGTCGAGGCCGGCGCGTCGATGATCAACACCACGGATGCGTCGGTCAGCACGGTGGTGGATCAAACCTACATAAAGAACATGCCGCTGAATGGCCGCAGCTTCCAGGATTTGATCCTGCTCACGCCGGGAATTGTGACCCAAAGCCCCCAAACTGGCGGGGGCGGGCTTGGCTCCCGCGGTGAATTCAGCGTGAATGGCCAGCGAACGGAGTCTAACAACTACACCGTGGATGGTGTCAGCGCCAATGTGGGGACGACTGCGGGCGTGGACACGAATAAAGGCGCGGGTCCTAGCGGTTCTCTTGGTGCTTCGACCGCTTTGGGAACCACTCAGGCCCTGGTTTCCGTGGATGCTCTCCAGGAGTTTCGCGTGCAGAGTTCCACGTACTCGGCGGAATACGGCCGCAATCCAGGCGGCCAGTTCGCCTTTGAGACGAAATCGGGGACTAATCAATGGCACGGCACGGCATACGACTATTTGCGAAACGGCTATTTTGACGCCACCGACTGGTTCAACAACTACTTTGCTGTGAAGGCGCCCGGCGTGCGGCAGAACGATTTCGGCGGAACATTGGGCGGGCCGGTTAGAATTCCCCGCCTGTACAACGGAAACGACAAAACATTCTTCTTTATCTCGTACGAGGGGCTGCGTTTGACGTCACCTCAGCCCGCCTCGACCAGCTTCGTGCCCGACCTTTGTATGAGAGGTGCGGGTACTTGTCCTTTCGGAAGAAACCCAGCCCCCAGCGCGCTTCAGGCGGTCCTCAACGCGTTCCCCCTGCCCAGCCGCAATGGGCTGGAGGATGCCACGAATGGGTTTGGCCAATTTATTGGAAGTTGGTCCAATCCGAGCTCGCTGAATTCCGCCAGCGTCCGGTTCGATCATACCGTGAATGACAAACTGAGACTCTTCTTTCGATTCAGTAATACCACCTCCAGTTCCGCGACTCGTAATTTTGGCGGAATTCCTCCGTCAGTGGACGGTATTACCGCTTATGGGATTCGGACCTATACGGCTGGTGCCAGTAGTGTTTTTACAAGCCGTCTTAGTAACGATCTCCGCCTAAATTTCAGCTCAAATGAGGTGACGAATCGTAGTGTCATCGATGCGATCGGAGGCAACACGCCCGTCAATCTGGCGCAACTTACTGGACTAGATGCTGGATCATCTCTTGATGTTCTACTATTTTACGGTCCAGGTCCTAGTATCTTTCAGTTTCGGCGCTCCGGCGCTCAGAGGCAGTGGAATTTGGTGGATACGATCAGTCTCTCCAAGGGACGCCACCACCTCAAATTTGGGGTGGACTATCGCAGGTTGGCACCGTTTGAGGCTGAGACTACTGGCGACGTGGGTTATCTTTATTTCAGTGAATCTGCGGTCGAGGCGAATAGCGCGGATGAAATAGATTTTTCGGCCTACGCTCCCGGTTATCCGTTGTTTACGAACTTATCGGCTTTTGCCCAAGACGAATGGAGAGTATCGGAGCGTTTAAGCTTTTCCTTGGGGCTGCGTTGGGAGGTGAACCCCGCGCCGAGTGCGACACGAGGATTGAGACCCTATGCGATTCAAGGGTCGGGCCTGAGCACTTGGACACTGGCGCCGCAGGGCACGCCGCTGTGGCACACCGCGTGGTACAACTTTGCGCCGCGGTTGGGTGGTGCGTACATCCTCCACAACACGCCAGGCCGGGAAACCGTTGTGCGTGGCGGTGGCGGCGTTTTCTTCGATACCGGTCAGCAATTGGGTGCGCTGGCCTTCAATGGGACAGGGTTCTTCACACTTACATTCGGGAGCGGACCGTTTCCGGGATCTCCCGCAGGGCAGATTCCCACCATCGTGAATCCGCCCGTGCCACCATTCGGTACCTTGGTCGGCTACGCCTCGCATCTGCAACTACCTTATACGCTTCAATGGAATGCGAGCATCGAGCAGGCATTGGGCAAGTCACAGACTCTCACCATCTCCTATGTCGGTTCGCACGCAGCGAGGTTGCCGCAGAAGAATTTGTTTTTCCCTGCCAACAACCCAAACACAAATGCCGTTTTCTGGATTGAGAACGGCTTGACATCGGACTACGACTCATTGCAGGTTCAGTTCCGGCGGAGAATAAGCCGAGGATTGACGGCTCTGGCGTCGTACAGTTGGTCCCACTGCCTCGACTACGGCTCCCAGAATTTCAACTTTGGGTACCAACGCGGGAACTGCGACTTTGACGTCCGACACAGTCTTTCGACTGCTTTCTCCTATGACCTGCCGAGCGTAGGACACAATGGTTTTGTGAACGCCGTGCTGCACCACTGGGGTTTGGATGATCGCTTTACCGCGCGATCGAGCTTCCCGGTAACTTTAGACGGACGCCAACGCGTGGATCCAACGACGAGGCAGCGATTCCATGCGGGACTAAACCTTGTTCCGGGTCAGCCTGTCTATCTCTACGGAGCCAATTGTGCCTCAGTTCTTCAAGGTTTGGGAGATCTTGTTCCGGGGCAAGGATGTCCGGGGGGCCGCGCGATCAATCCTCTAGCCTTCGCTAACGTGAGTTCTGGTCTCGGTAATGCTCCGCGGAACTTCGTTAGGGGGTTTGGGGCCTGGCAGATGGACTTAGCTGTCCGGCGGGATTTTCCAATCAATGAAAGGCTGAAACTGCAATTTCGCGCTGAGTCTTTCAATGTCTTCAATCACCCTAATTTCGGGACCATCAATCCAAACTTCGGTCAGGCCACCTTTGGGCAAGCGACGGGCACGCTCGCGAATTCACTGGGCATCCTGAGTCCACTTTACCAACAAGGTGGCTCGCGCTCGATGCAGTTCGGCCTGAAGCTGGTCTTCTAAATCGGGATTCATCGCCCTAGGGGCGCAGTATGCTGCGCCGTAATTGGAGGAAACTCGTGCGCGATAGCATGAAGATGATCCCATTCTGCCTCACTGGATTCCTGTGCTTGTGTGGCACAGGTTCTACCATCGCATTGGCGCAACGAACAAGAAGGCCATTCACCGTCGCCGACGAGATTGGACTGACCCTCTTTAATAGTCCAGGCAATGGGCCAACGGAGGTGCATTTTTCGCCGGATGGGAACTACTTTGCCGTCTGGACTGAGCGCGGGCGTTTGGACGTGAACCGTGTCGAGGACTCCCTCCGATTCTATCGGAGTCGGGATGTCGAAAAGTTCCTGGAGCGTTCCAATGAATCGCAACCGCCATCCCCAGTATGGGTCGTGATTCGTTCGGACAAGGAGGGCCCGATAATCAACGATTGGCGCTGGCTGACAGACTCCAGCGGAGTGGCTTTTCTGGGGCGCACCCCTAGTGGCAATCAACGCCTTGTGTTGGCGGATCTTCGGAAGAGGACGGTCGAACCGTTGACTGCCGCAGTGGAGCCAGTCGGGGCTTTCGATGTCCGCGACCGGCAGCATTATGTCTACGCCGCCGCTGATCCGGCCCCACTACAGAAAATGCCTGATATACATCAGGTGGCGATTGTAGGTACAGGGCGATCCATTAGCGACCTGCTGTTCCCAGACGATCCGAGATTCACGTCGACGGGGAGTCCCAGCTACCTCTGGTCAGTTATTAGCGGCAAGCGATTTGAGGTGAAGCGTAACGGTGCGCCACTCGTTGTTGATGCAGAGTTTGCCCTATCGCCTGATGGCACTTCCTTGGTGACCACACTGCCAGTTCACGATGTTCCACAGTCATGGGAAACACTATTTCCGCCGCCCTACGCAGCCTCTCGTTTTAACCGTATCCATGCTGGCCGCCAAGACGTGCGGCAGTATGTTCTGATCGATCTGCAAACCAGCACGGTAGAAGCCTTGACGGATGCGCCGACTGCCGATGACGGAGGTTGGTGGTGGGGAGGTCGCGGGCCAAGGTGGTCCGGCGACGGACAGGGAATCCTGCTGCCCGGCACGTTCGTCAAATCCAAAGAGAGTGTGCCGTCCCGTCCGTGTGTTGCAGTCGTGGATCTGAGCGCCAACGCCCGCAGTTGCGTGGAGTCATTGAAAGTTCGAACCGAAGCAACTGTCGAGGATGGCTATCACACGATTATGGGCGCTGAGTTCGTAGGCGGAGACAAGCAGCGGATCCTGGTGAATTTTCTCAACTATGTGGACGAGACAGTTCAAGCCGCCGAGTACCGGCGCGATGCAGACGGTACATGGCAAGTCGCTGGGCAGTTCAAAGTTGGATCGACTGAGTACGGCGGTCTCGAAATCGCCGTGAAGCAGGGCCTTAATGATCCTCCGGTGCTGACTGCTACCAGGAGGCAGGTGTCACGAGTCATTTGGGATCCCAATCCGCAACTTAAGAACTTGGAACTCGGAGAGGTCAGCACTTACACATGGAAGGACAAAGAGGCGCGGGACTGGAGAGGCGGACTATACAAGCCGGTTAACTACAGACGTGGCCAGCGCTACCCACTAGTGATTCAGAATCACGGTTTCGATGAATCAAGATTTTTGCCCTCAGGTGTATTTCCCACTGCATTCGCGGCCAGGGCGCTGGCCGCCGAGGGCATTGCTGTGCTACAGGTAGGGGCAGGCTCGGGAAATTGTCATGTTATGACGGCTGACGAGGGCTCTTGCATGGCCGCTGGCTTCGAGTCCGCTACAAACCAGTTGGTGTCGGAAGGACTAGTGGATAGGGAAAAGATTGGCATTATTGGCTTTAGTCGGACCTGCTTCTACGTGATGGAGACGCTCACGACAGGCTCCATTCACCTCAAAGCAGCATCGATCACGGACGGCGTGATGAAGACCTATTTTCAATACATACTGAATCCGGAGCGAGCTTCAGGTGAAGATAATACGATGATAGGCGCACCCCCCTTCGGTGTAGGCTTGCAGCAATGGCTGAAGCGATCTCCGGGCTTCAACCTCGATAAAATAACCGCACCATTATTGGTTGTCGGAGAAGGCCCTCGCAGCTTGCTCTTCATGTGGGAACCATATGCCGGACTGCACTATTTGCATAAGCCGGTGGACTTGATCATGTTGAATACCGACGAGCACGTTCTCACCAATCCAGCGGTACGCTTGGCATCCCAGGGCGGATCGGTGGACTGGTTTCGCTTCTGGCTAAAAGACGAAGAAGATACTGATCCTGCAAATATAGACCAGTACAAAAGGTGGCGCGGACTTCGTGATCTGCAAGTGGAAAATGAACGAAGAGCGAAAGAGAAATAGAGTAAGACGGAAACGGCAACTCCGCCGTTCGTATAGAAGAGCGGTACGTGCCGACCAGTGCTAAAGACTATCACGTGACGGTGCCTTGCTGCGATGGATGCTAGAGTTCGAACGATTATTAACCTGATGCATCTGTCGATTCCCGACCGCGTTTCAATTTGTGCCATGTCCAAACGCGTAAACCTTTCCGCTTCGCGGCTAAGGCAACTCTTCAAGAAGGAAACTGGCCGGTCTCCCATGCGGTACCTCATAAACTTGCGGATGCAGAAAGCTAAGCATTTGATACGAAATACCTTCCTTAGCATAAAAGGCATAACGTTCCTCTGTGGGATAAAAGATGTCAGTCATTTTGTGCGCGACTTTAAGAAGCTGTACGGTCGAACGCCCAGTGAGTTTCGCGTTCAATCTCAACGATCTCTAAAAATGCCGGCGCGCGACGGAAGGGCTGGCGAATAAGCCAGCAAACTACCGAATTGGCTAATTGTTTGGTCTTGCCAAGACTGGCGTGCGTCCTGTAAATATCACGAAGCCTGAGCAAACGCCCGGTCGCCGCAGGAGTGCCAACAGAGGACGGCATGAATTCTGAGACCGGACTTGAATCAAATCGATCAAGGAGGGAAGCGAGATGAAAACGCAAGCGGCTGGAATAGGACGCATACGGGTTGTAAGGGATTTTCAAATCTGGGCGTTTTTGGGGATCTTAGTGGCTACTCTTACGTGTTCCGCAGTAGTGGGGACTCAGTCCGTTCGTGCTGATGCAGCTTGCACTAGTACTCAGTGTTCGAACGCTTATAACTACGCGCAAGCCCGTATTTGCGTTTTTGGCGGGCACGGTAATTTGATTAATTTTGAGTGTCCCGTCAATGGAGAAACTGACGACTACTTCTTTCAGTGCAGCGACGGTTGGGCAGGTACAAACGATTGCGCTCTTCTTGGCAGGCCTTCGTGAGTAGCGGAGACCAAGGGAGTTCGGGCCAACGTCTGAGCGTCAACGGGATACTGTGGGCACTGATGTTCATCGGCGGTCGCAGCATGTGAAGGGAGTGGCCTATGGCGATGCACGCATCTGGAGCAACAAACGGGACTCTCAGTAATACGTGGGACTCCAGGACCAGGACACGGGTCGGTGCGCCACGGCGTTACATGGTGACGGTTGGGATTGTGCTATTGGTGGCCTCGGTGTCGCTCAACGTGTTCTTCGCTCGCAGAGTGTGGTTTTTCAACCACTCGCAATCCCTCAGAGTATCTGAGCGCTTGCTCAAGGTCGGCAAAGCCGTGGCACCGATTACGGCCAAACGTCTCGGCGGTCAGCAGGAGGTGATCTCCTACGAAGGCGCAAATCAAGGCACAGTTCTATACATCTTTACGCCGCCCTGCTCTTGGTGCGCCCGCAACATAGATAACCTCAAAACACTGGTGGACAAGGAGAGGGGTCATTATCGTTTCATTGGGCTCTCTCTTTCCGAAGAAACCTTGCCGGAGTACGTTGCCAGAAACAACTTGAACCTTCCCGTCTATTGCGGTTTGTCCTCTGAATCGGTCAAGACCTACAAGCTAGGAAGCACTCCACAAACCATCGTGATTTCCCCCGAGGGCAAAGTCCTGCAAGACTGGGTGGGGGCGTACGTGGGCGAACAGAAATCCCAGATCGAAGCATTCTTCCACGTCACTCTCCCCGGTATCCGACCATCGTCTCAATAGGCTTTGTGAAGCAGCAGGTCGGCGGGGCGATGAATACAAAGGTCTCTTTAACTTCGAGCGAAAGTGCCTCGAAATATCTGACGTGTTTTGCCGCCTGGTTGGCTATGAGCGCCGTGAGCTTCTTGGAAAACCGATTGACGCCGTGACCGCTCCCAATATGATCAAATGCTCCGAAAAACCTGGGAGCGGTGTTGCATTTTGGTTTCTTTCAGGGCTTATGGATTTCTCTTGATCGGCGAGACATGGAGATTCTTGTTCGCTACGAATGTGAGGGCCTCCCGGGCATGTCGATAGAGATGCTCATGGAACCAATCGGCGGTGGTTACGAGGCGTATCCAGGCGGTGAGGAGCAGGGGTCGCGAAATCATTTGGGACCGAAATCCCCACTTCGGAGGCGACGTTAAACTAATTGTGGTCTTTACTTCATTGTCGCGCGAGTGCACAGGGATTCCAGCCAAACGGTCCGCCGGTCCCCGCGCTGATTCGCTGCCGGGTTTCATTTCGCGGCGACATTTCGTGCGACTGGAAAGATTAGGGTAACGCGCCACGCGGTTGTGTTCGGAGGAGCGTTGAGACGGGATGAACAGGCGTGATTGGCTGAAGAGCGTGATTGTTAGTACGGCCGCACTGGCATCCCGGAAAGCGGAAACGTCCGAGGCGACTCCGGCGACGTCGGTTGAGGCCATCGAGAGCACCACTCCACAAACTATTGAGGAAATCCATCGCTTGCTCGACTTTGCCACCATGACAGGCGAGGATCCCCTCAGGATGTGGAAGCGCCTGCGTGAGACGCAGGAGTGGCTCGCCGGACCGTTGGCGCCGGATGGGTGGGCCGGGCAGGTCTTCATCGCGGATCATGCCGACATTTTTGCGTTTCGCTTCTTGAGCCTACCGGAAACGTGGATGGCCGGCGTTGGTTCAGGCAAGCGCGCCGAGTTTGCCGACAAGAACTTCTCTAAGTGGTTTGCTGCGTGGCCCTCGTGGTGGCGATTCGTGGGCCCTCGCGCGCCAGACGATTCCTATGCGCGGCTGGTTTGGCAGATGCCGGAAGGAGGGCCCGAGGTCACCTACGAATGGGCGCGAACCGGTGGTTCGGAAATCGTATGCCGGATTGGGCATTCCGTACCTGCGGATCTCCTGCTCCAAGGTTACGTTCCGTGGAGTCCAGCCCCGCCCGCATTCGCTGCGCTCTACTCGGAATCAAAGGACCGGCGTTTCCTGCGGGGACGTTCCTGGGTTCCCGGCACGCGGGACGGCATGCGTTGGGTGATGGCATTGAGTGTACCTATCGACGAGAGCAGCGGGGTAGGCACGATTTCCTACAATGGTTTACTGCGGAACGTGAAGACTCTGTACCTGTGTGGCCGCCAAGGGCAAACCTACGAAGCACTTGAGTCCAAGACGAAACAGTGGCTGGCGGCCGGTAGGATCGACGAGCTCTTGGAAACAAACCGCGCTTCCTACCTCAAACGTCGGCCGGAGGGGTCCGGATGGATCGAAGACGTTCCGAGGGCAATCAATGACCAACTCCAGTGGAGCGAGGTCTACACTCCGCAGCGAAAACGTCCGTATGTCACTGTGAGCCGTTCTTGGGCGCCACAGAACAACTCCGCTCCTGATTTTCTGTGGGACAGCTTTTTCAGCGCCCTCCTTGTTTGCCAGGAAGATGAACGCAAGGCCTTCGGCTTGGTGCGTGATATCACTTCGTGGCAAACGGAAAATGGGATGTTCCCGCAATATGGCCAGTGGTTGTCGAATCCAGAAAGATCGGGTTTCCCGGTCGCGTGGGGACACACACAATATCCCATCGGCGCACTGGCCACAGCCAAAATCTACATGCGCAGGCCGAACCGAGCGTTCCTTGAGGAAATTTATCCACGGCTTTTGAAAAATCACCATTGGTGGTTCTCGGATCGCGGAGACGGACAAGCATGGCGCGATGGTAACAAGAACGGGTTGTTAGAGTTGGGCTCCAACTATCCTTCCGAAATCCCGTATCTGGACCGCCAGCAAGTGGCTTATTACGAATCACACGACGACAGTCCGCAGTGGTGGCATGTTGCACCCTACAACGAATCGACCAACACGATCGAACTGGATACCGTCGAGCGAAATTGCCTCTACGCGATGGACGCGCATGTGCTGTCGTGGATGGCGCGCGAGTTGGGCCGGACACAAAAAGCCGAGGAGCTCGAACGAGAACACAGCATCATGTCCGAGCGAATCAATCGACTCCTCTGGGATTCGACTCGAAATACATACGCAAACCGGCGGTGGGTTCCAAAAGACGGCAACTGGTTTATGCCGCAGATGGCTCCGGACATCTTCTTTTCTCTGTTGGGCCAAGTGGCTCCTGCGGAAAGGCTCGAATCCTTGCGGAAGATTTTTCACGATCCCGAGAAGTTTGCTGGCGAATGGATCCTCCCTACGATTAGTCGCGATGATCCTTTATATCCAAAGCAAGACTACTGGCGGGGCAAAGTGTGGGGCCCCATCAACTGGCTCGTGTACCAGGGCTTGAAGATCTATGAATGGGACCGCGAAGCGCGGCTGTTGGCCGAATCGAGCGCTAAGATGTTTCTCAGGCCTTGGCGTGAGCGAGCGGAATGTCACGAAAACTTCTTGGCCACGAACGGTGAAGGCTCGAGTGATCCGCACTATACCTGGGGAGCGTTGATGGTATTGATCGCGATCGAGGAGTTGATCGATATCAATCCTTGGCACGGTTTGCGCTTCGGTAATCTCGATCCTGCGGAAGATGCGGCAATCGAACGCTACTATGTCTCGGGCTCGCACTACGATGTCTCTGTTTCAGACAAACACTTGGAAGTGCGCCGGGATGGCCGTTTCTTGTTAGCGGCCAACGGGCCGGTCGAAGTCCGCCAAGTGGCGTTTACGGGTGGCCGAATGAAATTCGAGGTGCGTGCATCGCGTTCGGTGAAGCTGCGCATAGGAAACGGATCGGCTCGCGAATACGCGCCAGGCGTAATGAAGAGCGAAGAAGCCCTGTAGAGGGTCGCTGGTGCATGCGGGACAATAAAGATGCTGATCTCGTGACACCGAACTGGTAGTCCGCTCCAGAGGTACGAGCGTTCATGCAAACTTCGGAGGTTCACATGAGTTGCTCGTACATGCCTCGTCGGTGCTGGCAGAGCATGCTCATCGTCGTATGCGTTGTTCTGGCCCCACTTGGGGTCCGAGCACAGGAACAACCCAGGACGCCAAGTTCCGTCCCCGCTTACTTAGACCCTCGGCTGACGATCGATCAACGCGTCGAGGACCTTGTCTCACGTATGACCCTTGAAGAGAAAGCATCTCAAGTGGTTCACAAAGCGGCGGCTGTTCCAAGATTGAACGTTCCGGCCTACAACTGGTCGAATGAAGCCTTGCATGGCGTGGCCAACGGCATCGCCACGGTATTTCCGGAACCGATCGGCCTTGCCGCAACCTTTGACGCGGGTTTAGTTCATGACATCGGCGTCACCATCGGAATGGAAGCAAGAGCCAAGCACCACGAGGGTTTGCGGCGAGGTGACTACAGTGGCGTGGGCTTAGATTTTTGGGCTCCCAACATCAACATCTTTCGCGATCCCCGCTGGGGTCGAGGCCAGGAGACTTATGGGGAAGACCCGTATTTGACTTCGCGCCTGGCGGTTGCCTTCGTGACCGGCATGCAGGGAGAGGACGCAAAGTATCGCCGGGTGATCGCCACACCCAAGCACTACGCGGTGCACAGTGGCCCGGAACCGTTGCGGCACTTTTTCGACGTGGACGTCTCGAAGCACGACGAAGAGGATACCTACCTGCCCGCGTTTCGTGCCGCCGTCGTCGAAGGCAAAGCCGGATCTGTGATGTGCGTCTACAACAGCGTGAACGGAGAGCCGGGCTGCGCCAACTCGTTTCTCCTGGAAAACCATTTGCGGGAGAAGTGGAAGTTTGAAGGGTATGTGGTATCGGATTGCGATGCGGTCGCCGACATCTACCGTTGGCATCACTACGCCAACTCTCTGGCGGAAGCAGCTGCGATCTCGCTAAAACGGGGCACGGACCTTGACTGCAATAACCGAGGCAACGATTTCAGCCGCTATGTGGAGGCGGTAAAGCAGGGGCTGCTGAAGGAGACTGCTCTGGACCTGGCCGTAAAGCGCCTGATGCGTGCGCGATTCGAATTGGGCATGTTCGATCCTCCCGAGAAGGTCAAATACGCGCAAACACCCCCAAGCGCGAATGACAGCGAGGAGCACCGCCAGTTGGCGGTTCGCGCCGCGAGGGAATCCATGGTTTTGCTGAAAAACGACGGCGTTCTGCCCTTACGAGCAGAATCGTCCAAAATCGCAGTCGTGGGGCCGTTGGCCGACCAGATCGATGTTCTCGAAGGCAACTACAACGGGATTTCTTCCCGAGCGACCACGCTACTTCAGGGCATTCAGAATCAATTTCCCGGTGCAACGATTACCTTCTCTCCCGGTACGCGGTTCTTGCGGCATGGGGAACCGATATCGGGAGCGATGCTGTCGACTGAGGACAGGCGCTCAGGGTTGAAGGGCGAGTACTTTCGAGGCGAAAAACTGGAGGGTTCGCCTGCTGTGGTGCGCATCGACCCACAGGTCAATTTCAATTTCGGAGCTGCGGACTCGCTTCCGGAAATTGGCAAAGAACATTTTTCGGCTCGCTGGAGCGGATTTCTCACGCCGAAAACCGCGGGTACGTACCAACTGGGGGTGACCGGAGACGACGGTTACCGTCTTTGGCTTGATGGAAAGCTCCTCATCGATCATTGGTCAGCAGAACCTACCACAACAAGAACGGAAGAGGTGAAGCTGGAAAAAGCGCACCGCTACGCTATCAGGCTGGAATACTTTCAAGATGAGGGTGGTGCCCTGGTGCGCCTCCTCTGGAGTTTACTGGGGAAAGATCCACTCGAATACGCTGTAGCGGCGGCTAAAAAGGCCGATGTGGTCATCGCCGTCGTGGGAATTACGTCGGAGCTGGAAGGCGAGGAGATGGACGTCCAGGTCCCGGGATTCGTTGGTGGCGACCGAACTAGTCTCGACCTGCCGCAGGCCGAGGAAGATCTCCTCAAAGCGCTCAAGCGTACCGGCAAGCCCCTGATCGTGGTGCTGATGAACGGAAGCGCTCTCGCTGTAAATTGGGCAGCCGCCAATGCGAATGGAATTCTCGATGCCTGGTATCCCGGTGAAGAGGGCGGAACAGCAGTTGCTGAGACAGTCGCTGGCGTCAACAATCCAGCCGGCCGTTTGCCGGTGACGTTCTATAAGAGCCTCGATCAGCTGCCGCTGTTTGAAGACTACTCCATGCAGCATCGAACCTATCGCTACTTCTCCGGCCAGCCGCTGTATCCCTTCGGCTATGGTTTGAGCTATTCCACATTTGCGTACAGCAATCTAACGACATCAGCAAAGGAGTTGAATGCAGGTGACTCCCTTGCCGTAGATGGGGATGTGAAGAATACAAGCGCGCGTGAAGGCGACGAAGTGGTGGAAGTTTACCTCAGCTTCCCGCCGATACCGGGGGCTCCCCTTCGGGCACTGCGTGGCTTCACCCGGATCCACCTAGCAGGAGGCGAGACGCAGCATGTGCATTTCACGTTGGAGCCCCGGGACTTGAGCGTTGTCAATGAGGCGGGAGATCGCATCGTGACCTCGGGCTCATACCAGATCAGTGTTGGTGGGGGACAGCCGGGAACAAATGCCGCGCTGACACAAGCGCAGTTTCTTGTTCGCGGAGAACTGAAGCTAGCTGAATAGTTGAGGTGGCCTTGACGTGAAGCACAGCAGGGCCTTCCGAAAAGGAATGCGTAAGGGCAGAACTCCGAGGCGGAATCACGTCGATCCTTATCTTCTCGGCGAGCTCGGCCAGATTCAGATTCATCGCCTTTGGCGGTATTCGACTTCAAGTAGTGCCAGCCTTGGTGTCTTTGGTGTCTGTTTTAGGCCGAAATTGGTGCTATTCATGCGGAAGAGTTGAAAGAGTTGCACAATGCGAGATCGTGGAAATCGTCAATGTTCATGAGGTTTTCATGCAAGTTGCTGAAAAGATGGTAGGATAGCAAAAGCGGCTGGGTGAGTATCCCACCCTCTCCGCCAGAAATCCGTTATCCTAAGAGTTAATGATTCTCCGCACGGTTGAACAGGTCCGCCGAGTCTTCTTCGTTATTGCTGGATTTACCTTGCTGCTGGCAGGTGTGATCATGTTGGTCACCCCGGGGCCTGGCATTGCTGCCATTCTCTTGGGCTTAGGCTTGCTTGCCGCCGAATTTGTTTGGGCGCGCCGCTTGATGGACCGAATTAAGCGTGAGGGCGGTAAGTGGAAGGACGCCGTGATGGGCCCGCCAAAGGAGTAGCGCTGTAGGATTCAGAATCCGTAGCTGTTGTCCATTTTCCAGGCCCGCCACACTCCCCCGCCTGCTGCATTGCAAAGCGAAATCTCCGCTTGACCTTGACGTAACGTCAACCCGTAGCCTGCATCAGAGCAAAGAAGTGCAGGAGGTCACGCCATAATTTCCAGTGTGCCTGCACCCAACGCGAACGAGCCCACGGCATAATGCGCCGCCTAGGAAAAACATTCGAAACGAAGAATTCTCCGTTTGAAAGGAAGGTGGAGGGGTCATGAGAAGTGCGTGGGTAGTGATGTGTTTGCTGACGGCCGGGATCATTTCCCGGCCGTGGAATCCAACTCAACTGAAGGAGAACCAGAAAATGGAACGCCAAAAAAATGCCGTGCGTTTTGTAAAGTCCGAAGCGCTTCCGCCATCGCCTGGATATTCGCAGGCCGTGGAGGTGCGTCCCGGCCGGATGATTTATGTCGCGGGACAAGTTTCGATGGACCGCTCTGGAAAGCTTGTCGGCGAAGGCGATATGCGGGCCCAGGCGCAACAGACTTTCGAGAATCTGAAGGTTGCCCTGGAAGCCAGCGGAGCCAAGTTCGAGAATGTCGTCAAGCTGAACTATTATGTACTCGACGTTTCGCAGCTCCCCGCCGTGCGCGAAGTGCGCGATAAATTCGTGAACACCGCGAATCCGCCCGCGAGCACGGCCGTCGAAGTGAAGCGGCTATTTCGCGAAGGCTTCCTCATCGAAGTCGAGGCGGTGGCAACAGTGCCGGAGTAGCAGCAGAAGCCGATTGACAGCGCAACCAACTCTTCGCTGAGAGAGGAATCTGAAATGGAAGTCGGACTGATCGGGCTTGGAAAAATGGGAACGGGGATCGCGAAGAGTTTGTTGCGGGCCGGTCACCGCGTGACGGTTTTCAACCGCACGCGGGCTCGAGCCGAGTCTTTGCGCGCGGACGGAGCCAACGTGGCGGGATCCATGGCGGAAGCATGCCGGGGTGAGGCGGTGTTGACGATGCTCGCGGACGATGCGCCATTGGAAGCAGTGGTGACTGGTGAAGGCGGGATTCTGGCGTCGCTGCGTGGAGGCGGCATTCACGTTTCGCTGAGTACGATCAGCACGGCGCTGAGCGACCGTTTGGCGGCGGCACATTCGAACGCAGGGCAAGAATTTGTAGCCGCACCGGTCTTTGGACGCCCGGAGGCAGCGGAAGCCGCCAAACTTGCGGTGGTAGCGGCGGGGCCGGCAGCGAGCGTGCAGCGCTGCAAGCCCCTATTCGAAGCGATGGGACCGAAACTGTTCGTGCTTGGCGAACGCTCCTCGATGGCCAATGTTGTGAAGCTCTCGGGAAATTTTCTGATTGCCACGGTTTTGGAATCGCTGGCGGAGGTGCTGGCGTTTGCGCGAAAATCCGGAGTGGATCCCCGGTTGCTCCTGGAATTCCTGACTACTACGATGTTCACGGCGCCGGTGTACAAGACCTATGGCGAATTGATCGTTCACGGGAAGCACGAGCCGGCAGGATTTGCTTTGCCGCTGGGATTGAAGTGGCCGCGGAGGATGCAGGATTGCCCCCGATAACGAATTAGCGTGAGTTGAGAAGCGAGGAGTTCCGAATGGATGACTGGCGGGGGAAGTGGGCTCTGGTGACGGGAGCGAGCGCGGGCATCGGCATGGCGCTGGCGGAAGAGTTGGCGGCCGGCGGAACACATCTCGTGCTGACCGCGCGGCGCAAGGAGCGCCTCGATGAGTTGGCGCGCACATTGATGGCGAAGCACAAAGTGAAGACGGAAGTTTTCGCGGCGGATTTGACGGAGCCGAGCGCGCCGGGAAAGATTTTTTCTTTTACGCGTGAAAAGAAAATTGAAATCGACCTGTTGATCAACAACGCCGGTTTCGGCCAATACGGCGAACTTCCGTCGGTCGACACGCAACGCCTGCTGGACATGGTGCAGGTGAATTGCAGCGCCGTCGTGCATCTCACTCGGCTGTATTTGCCGGAGATGGTGGCGCGGCGCCGCGGCGATGTGCTCATCCTCGCTTCAACCGCTTCCTTCCAGGCTGTCCCCTATATTTCGACGTATGCCGCGACAAAAGCATTCGATCTTTTGTTTGCTGAAGGTCTCGCCGAAGAGATGAAGCCGTACGGTATCCGCGTTTGCGCCCTCTGCCCAGGCTCGACGGAATCTGAATTTCACGCGGTCGCCGGCCAGGAAAAATTCACGAAGAATGCGGAGACCGCTGAAAAAGTTGCGCGCACCGGACTGAAAGCCCTCGCGGCGGGAAAAAGCTACGTGATTTCCGGCCTCGGGAATTATCTCGGCGCGCACGGCGAACGCCTCGTCCCGCGCCGTTTCGTTACCCGCGTCGCCGCCGGCATGTTCAAGCCCAAAGGCAAGTAGAGCGCCTTTTCTTGGCTGACACGCAAGAGCTACGAAATACGTCCAACCTATTGTGAAATCATCGACTTCCAAGCTCCACCGCTTGCCATCCGGATCCGGCGGGAACTTTTTCGGCTCGCGTAAGGAATTCATGCATAGTACCGCGCAAAACGCCATTTCAGGGGAGATGGGGATCGCTGAGCCAGAGAGAGACGACGTTTTGTTGCGGCGGGCCGCCAAGGGCGACGAAGATGCGTTTACCCTTCTGTACCGGCGGCACCAGGCGGCGATGTGCCGCTTCGCGCTGCGCATGACCGGAAGCGCGTGGGCCGCGGAAGAAATTGTGCAGGACATTTTCATGACTTTGATGCGCGCCCCGAAGAAATACGATGCGAGCCGCGGAACGCTTGGCGGATACCTGTACGGAATTGCGCGAAACCGCGTGATGAAGCATCTGGAGCGATTGCCGCGGGAAGTTCCTCTGGAGCAAAAAAACGAGGACGGAAGCGGCGCGGGAATTGTGTTGCAGGATTTGGCGACTCCGGCAACCTGGGCGGAAACGCGCGAGCGGATGAAGCATGTTCGCGCCGCAGTGCTGGAATTGCCGGCGGAGTTTCGCGAAGCGGTGGTGCTGTGCGAACTGCAAGAGTTGAGCTACGAAGAAGCGGCGCAAGCGGCCGGATGTCCGATCGGGACGATTCGATCGCGGCTGCATCGCGGGCGCGCGCTGCTGCTGGCGAAGCTCGAGATGTTGCGCGATGTGCCGCGGCGCGTGAGCGCGGCGCGATGACGAAGAGAAATGGAAGTGCGAGATGAAGTGCGAAGAATTTGACGCGATTGGACTGGATGCAGAGCGCGACGCATCGCTCAGTGAACTGGAGCGCGCCGCGGCTCGTGAGCACGCGAGCGCGTGCTCGCGGTGCGCGGCGCTGGAGGATTCCTGGCAAGCGGCTCGCGTCGAGCTGCATGCCTTTGCGGATTCGACCGCTGCAGCGGAGACTCCCGCGCGCGTCGAGATGCGCTTGCGGCAGGAATTCCGGACGCAACACGGCACCATGAAGACGCGGCGGGTGGCTGTAATCGCGGCCTGGGCGCTAGCTGCCGCGGCGGTTTTGGCGGGCGCGGTGAGCTGGAGCAATTGGCGGACGAGCCAGCAAGAAGAAGCGGCAAGGCATCTTGCCGCTCCGCAGAATTCCGCTGAAGCGCCGGCGCAGAATGATGGCGCGACGCCGAGCAACGCAAATTTCGAGAATGACGTCAACGGGGCGCAGCCGGGTTCCGCGAACTCGGATTCGTCAGGGACGCTCGTGGCGGACAACGAAATGGGGAACTTCACTCTGCTACCGGGAGCCTTGCCTGCGGAAGCGGACGACGCGTCGATTTTTCGTGTGCGGATGCAGCGCGGCGCGCTCGGTGCGCTGGGCCTGCCGGTGAATGAAGAGCGCGCCGGCGAATGGATCCAGGTGGACTTGCTGGTTGGAGACGACGGGCTGCTGCAAGCGGTGCGGTTGCCGCAACAGTAAAGCGGAACGAAAAAGTTTTGAAAGTTTGGGAGAGAAGAGGAGAAGGAATGATGAATCACAGAATAGGCATGAGTTTGGGTTTCGGCGTGGCGTTGATTGTGGGCGCTGGATTCGCGCGGGCGCAGGAGCCGCCGCCGGGCCATCCTGGCGGAGACGTGATGTTCCAAAGAGTAGGACCCGGTGACGAATTCATGGCTCCGCCGATGGGCGAGCGGATTGAATTGCTGGGCTTCGAGGGAATGCACGGCGGAAAAGTGGTGACAGGCGCGCCGTTCAGCGCGGTCGCCATTTCCGAGACGTCGCGAACCCTGGCGGACGGAAATCATATTTCGCACAAGACGCAGACGAATCTTTTCCGCGACGGGCAGGGGCGATTCCGCAAGGAAGTGACTTTGCCGGCCATCGGGCCGCTGGCCACTTCCGGTGGACCGAAGTCATTTGTGATGATCAACGATCCTGTGGGGCAGCAGAATTTTATTCTGCATCCCGAGGAAAAAACGGCGGAGAAAATGGGAAAGCCATTTGGCGGGATGAAGGGGCATATGCGCGGCGGAAGGAACGGCGCGTTGAAGGGCAACGCCGGGTCCTGGGAAGCAAAAGCAGCGGCGAGCGGAAATTTCAAGAAGGAAGATCTGGGGACGCAAACGATCGCGGGAGTGAGCGCACAAGGAACGCGGTACACGCGCACTATTCCGGCGGGACAAATCGGAAATGAAAAGCCGATCACGATTGTTTCCGAGCATTGGTACTCCAACGATCTGCAAATGACGGTGATGAGCAAGAGAAGCGACCCGCAATTCGGCGAGACCACGTACACGTTGACGAATATACAGCGGGCCGAGCCGGCCGCGTCGCTCTTCGCGGTGCCTTCGGAACCACGTACACGTTGACGAATATACAGCGGGCCGAGCCGGCCGCGTCGCTCTTCGCGGTGCCTTCGGATTACACGGTGACGCAAGGCAGACCCGGCCACCACGGCAATGTGATCTTCAAGCAGGCGCCAGCACCTTCCCCGGAGAATTGATTCTGCGATTTCCTTCTTGGCGGCCGTACAACGGTCAACACGAGCTTCTCTCCTGAAGACGCGACGCCCTTTTCGCAGCAGCTTCCATCGCTGCGGGAATGGCGCCGCCGTTTATGGAGAGGAAGGAATAGAGAAGAAGTGAAGTAAAGACGTAACGAGCCAGCGAGACGGCAAAATACCACGTGAGCCGGCCTGCGCCGGGCTTTCATGGGTGGAGGCTCCGGTCGAGGAGTTCGACGACATGGAGGACTTGCTGATTGGTGCGGTGGATGGCGGCTCCCGCACGCAGTTGCAAGAGGCATCCGGGGTTGGCGGTTGCGATGATCGGGGCGCGCGTGGACTGCGCCTGTATCATTTTCTCGGCCAGCAATTCAAGAGACGTTTCCGTTTGCGTGACGTTGTAGACTCCGGCGGAGCCGCAGCAGATTTCCGAGCCGGGCAATTCCACAAATTCGAGTCCGGGGATGGCGCGCAGAAGCATGCGCGGGGCCTCGCGGATTTTTTGACCGTGGAGAAGATGGCAGGAATCCTGATAGGTGACGCGCAGGGGAAGCGGTTTCAGTTTTGCGGTGAGCCCGAGCGCGGCAAGAAATTCGGTGACGTCGCGGACCTTAGCGGAGAATTCACGAGCCCGGGCAAACTCCGGCTCTTTTGGCGAAAAGAGATGATCATATTCCTTTAGCGTGGAGCCGCATCCGGCAGCGTTGGTGACGATGGCGTCAAAGTTTTCGCGAAGGAAGACGGCAAGATTTGTTCCAGCGAGTTCTCGAGCCACATCGCGGATGCCGGCGTGCGCGGAAAGCGCGCCGCAGCAAAGCTGTCCTTTGGGCACGACGACTTCGCAGCCATTGGAAGTGAGGACGCGGATGGTGGATTCATTGAGCCGCGCGAAGGTGACGTTGGCGATGCATCCGGCGAAGAAAGCGACGCGGGCGCGGCGCGGGCCGGAGGCCGGGTAGGTCAAGCCGTGGCGGTCATAGAAAAAGTCGTCGTCAATGCGCGGGAGGAAGCGTTCGCGTTCGGAGAGACCGAGAAGTTTCAGCACGCCGATGGCGCGCGCGACGGCCTGCAGGCCGGAGCGCTGGTAGAGGCGGAGAACGCGGGCGAGATCGACGATGAGAAGCGGATTGGGCAGCAACTGCCGGAAGACGTAGTCCCGCGCGACACGAGAGATCCAGGAACGCTCGCAGTCCCGCTCGATGCGCGCGCGAGCGTGCTCGACG
>WNFO01000937.1_pt1 | contig 22232 bp, 21 predicted proteins | sample 5400251 | NCBI WGS metagenome assembly WNFO01 (sample SAMN13153354, study PRJNA577476) | soil metagenome | isolation source: 100 cm saprolite under Madrone tree | place: USA:California | collected 2016-06-14
GGGTCTTCGTCGACCGCGACCCGCCGCGCCGGCTCCAGTACGAAGCGGTCGCGCGGGCGGGCCACTTCCGGGGCGGGGGCCGCGTGCTGGTGGCCGAAGCGTTCTATGATCCGCCGACCACCATGCTCGACAAGGATTTTCAGGGAAACGTGTCGGCGGCTTATACCTCGGCGTTTCAGGCGGTGCTGGTCGACATCGATCCCGACACCGGCCGGGTGGCCGTCCGTAAGGTCGTGTCCGCGCACGACGTGGGGCGCGCGCTGAATCCCGCCGCCGCCGAGGGCCAGGTGCACGGCGGCATCCACATGGGGCTCGGCTACGCGCTCGCCGAGAGGCTCGTGGTCGAAGAGGGTCAGGTGTTGAGCCAGACGTTCATGGACTACGCGGTGCTCAAGGCCGACGACATGCCGGAGATCGTCGTGCGGCTGATCGAGTCGATCGACGCCGAGGGGCCGTTCGGGGCCAAGGGCCTGGGCGAGTCCGGCGTGATTCCGGTCGCCGCCGCCGTGCGGAATGCGATCAAGGACGCGATCGGAGCGCGCTTCGCCGAGCTGCCGATCACGCCCGAGCGAGTCCGCTCGTTCATTCAGCAATGACCGCGACAACGCGTCATCCGCGGTAGGAGTCGAAATGAAGCTCTTCGAAGGCGTTCGCGTTCTGGACCTCTCACGCATGCTCGCGGGTCCCTATGGCTCGATGCTACTTGCCGACATGGGCGCCGAGGTGATCAAGATCGAGGATCCGGACGGCGGCGATCCGATGCGGATGATGGGGCCCCCGTTCCTGCCCGACGGCGAGTCGGCGTATTTCCTCGCGATCAACCGGAACAAGAAGTCGCTGGCGCTGGATCTGGCGCGCGAGCGGGGCCGCGAGGTCTTCTACGACCTCGTGCGACAGGCCGACGTCATCTGGGAGAACTTCCGGCCGGGCATCATGGAGCGGATGGGGCTCGCGTACTCGAAGCTCTGGTCGCTCAACCAGCGGATCATCGTCTGCTCCGTCTCGGCCTACGGACAGGACGGCCCGTATCGCGACTGGCCGGCCTTCGATCTGGCGCTGCAGGCGATGGGCGGCGCGATGTCCGTCACCGGCGAGCCCGGAGGACGGCCGGCCCGTATGGGCCTGCCGATGGCCGACCTCGCGGGCGCGCTCTTCGGCGCGTTCTCCATCTCGGGGGCCCTGTTCCGCCGCGAGCGAACGGGTGAAGGCGCCCACATCGACCTGTCGCTGCTCGACTGTCAGGTCTCGCTCCTCACGTACATCGCGCAGTATTTCTGGACGAACGGGAGGGTTCCGACGCCGCTCGGCTCCGGTCACGCCTCGGTCGTGCCGTATTCGGCGCTCCAGACGCGCGACGGCCACCTGATCGTCGCGATCTTCTCGGAGAAGTTCTGGCCGCTCTTCTGTCGCGCGGTCGAGCACCCGGAGTGGGAGCGTGATCTGCGCTTCGCGACCAACCGCGATCGCGTCCTTCACCGCGACGTGCTGATGCCGCTGGTCGAGGCCGCGTTTCGCACGAGGACGACCCGGGAATGGCTCGAGCGCCTGCAAGGCGCGAACGTGCCGGCGACCCCGATCCACACCGTGGATCGCGTGCTCGCCGATCCTCAGGTGCTCCAGCGCGGGATGGTCGTGGAGATGAATCACCCGCGCCACGGCAAGACGCAAACGCTCGGGACGCCGATCAAGATCGACGGCGAGATGGGCCTCGGCGTGACACCGCCGCCGCGCCTGGGCGAGCACACGAACGAGATCCTGACCCGCGTGCTCAAGTATTCGAACGTGAAGATCGCCGAGCTCCACGCGACCGGAGCGATCGCGTGAACGTCGCGGTGCTCGGCGCGAGCCACGGCGGATTCACGACCGCCGCCGACCTCGCGCTGGCCGGCCACACGGTTCGTCTCTGGGGCCGGACCGCGGCGGCCCTCGGCTCGCTGGCGACCAACCCCACGATCGCGCTGGTCGCCGAGGGGCGCGCGGGCACCGCGCGGCTGGCGCGGGCGACGACCGATCTCGGGGAGGCGCTCGCCGGCGCCGAGATCGTCATCGCGCCGATCCCGGCGACCGGGCACGACGATCTGGCCACGCGTCTGGCGCCGCACGTGAACGACCGGCAGATCATCCTGCTCACGCCGGGGACGCTCGGCAGCTACGCGATGGCCCGCGCGCTCGCCCGCGCCGGCGCGGCGCTGCCCTTCGCGCTCGCCGAGACCGGCACCTTGCCCTACCTCACGCGCAAGACCGGTCCGGCGGCGGTGTCGGCGCCCGTCCGCGCCGCGAACCTCCCGCTCGGCGTCTTTCCGGCCTCGCGCAGCAAGCAGACGTTCGCGCGGCTGGCCGATCTGTTTCCCGCCGCCCGGCCGTGTGCCGACGCGCTGGACGCGGCGCTGACGAACGCGGGGCCGGTGATCCATCCGCCGCTCGTGCTCCTGAACGCGGGCGCGATCGACGGCGGGCGCTTCGACGTCCACGCCGCGGGGACCACGGCGAGCGTGAAGCGTTTGATCGACGTCGTCGACGCCGAGCGAGTCGCGACGCGGAAGGGGTGGGGCTACCCGGCGCCCCACTACGAGCTCGCAACCTACTACGACGAGGCGCGCGCCGCCGAAGGCCTCTACGGCGCCGGCGCCAAGGCCAAGCTCCTGGCGAGCGGACTCTGGAGCGAGATCCTCACGCTCGAGCACCGGTACGTGACGGAGGACGCCGCGTTCGGCCTGGCGCTCTTCGAGTCGGCCGGGCGCGCCGCCGGCGTCGACATGCCGGGTGTCTCCGGGCTCCTGCTGACCTTCGGCGCGCTCCTCGGGCGCGAGCTCTCGGGACGGGGGCGAGCGCTCGAGCACCTCGGGCTCGGCGACTTCAGCCGGCGCGAGATCAAGGGATTTCTCGATCAGGGCTGGGAGTCGCCGATGTGGGCGAAGGCGATCCGATGAGCGCGGCGCGGGCGCTCGAGGCCGACGGCCGAGGCGGGCTCACGCTCGGGGGCTCGCGCTATCTCCTGATTCGACCCGAGACTCTGGTGGGGCTCCAGAAGGCCGTGGAGGGGGCGCTCGGCGAGCGCGCGGCGGCGTGCATCGCGGCCGGCGGCCGGGCCGGCGGGGCGCGAGCGACGGCATCGCTCGACGGCGCCGCGCACGACCGCGTCAGCCGGCTGCTCCGGATCGGCGCCGAGATCGGCTGGGGCGAGTTCGCGCTCGAGCGTCTGACGGCGACCGAGCTGGCGGTCAGCCTGCGTCACTCGCCGGTGGCGGAGGCGTACGGGCCGTCGGACGCTCCCGTGTGTCACCTGGTCCGCGGCGTCCTCGAATCGCTCGCCGGCTCGATCTTCGGTCGCTCGCGAACGGTCGTCGAGACCGCGTGCGTCGCCATGGGCGCGCCGGCCTGTCGGTTCGTGGCTTCATGACCTGGCCGGCACTCGTCCACGTCGTCATCAGCGGCCTCGCCACCGGCTCGATCTACGCGCTGATGGCAATCAGCCTGGTGATCATCTACAACGCCACCCGCACGCTCAACTTCGCGCAGGGCGAGATGCTGATGATCTCGACGTTCGTCGGCTGGACCGCGTGGCAGGTGCTGCAGGCGCCGCTCGTCGTCGCGCTCTCGGTCGCGGTCGTCGCGGCCGCGCTGCTCGGCTTCGTCCTCGAGCGCGTCGTCATCCGTCACGCGATCGCGGCGACCCACTTCGACGTGCTGATCATCACGCTCGGGCTCTCGCTGATGCTGCGCTCGGCCGCCGGCGTTACCTGGACCCACGACGAGTTTCCGTTTCCGTCGTTCTTCACGAACCGGCCGCTGGTGGTGGGGCCGATTCGGGTGGCGCCGGTCTCGCTCGGGATCATCGGCGCCTCGCTCGCGCTCATGCTGGCGCTCGGCGCGCTGTTCCGCTGGACGCGTCTAGGCCGGGCGATGCGCGCCGTCGCGCAGAACCAGCGGGCGGCGCGGCTCATGGGGATCAGCGTCGAGCGCGTCTACGCCTCGTCGTGGATCATCGCCTCGGTCGTGGGAGCGGTCGCCGGCGTGCTGATCGCGCCGGTCGTCTTCCTGTCCTCGAAGATGGGGCTGGTGGCGATCAGCGGATTCACCGCCGCGGTCCTCGGCGGCTTCGGCTCGATGCCGGGCGCGGTCGTCGGCGGCATGCTGCTGGGCGTGCTCGAAAACCTGGCGCCCCTCTACCTGCCCGCGTCGATCAAGCACTCGGTGCCGTTCCTGGTCATGATCACGATCCTGATCGTGCGTCCCGGCGGCGTGCTCGGACGCGTCGCGCGGCGGAAGGTCTGATGCGATACGCCGCGCTCGCGACCGGCGCCCTCGTGGTGGTCGGCTGGCCGTGGGCCGCGCCGCGCTACTTCGTCTTCCTGGCGAGCCTCATCGCCATCAACGCGATCGTGGCGATCGGGCTCAATCTCCTCTCGGGCTACACGAACCAGCTGTCGTTCGGGCACGCGGGCTTCCTGGCGATCGGCGCGTACACGGCGGCGATCCTCACGATCCGCGCGCCGGCGCTTCCGGTTCCCGCGGCGCTCCTGCTGGCCGGCCTCGTCACCGCCGCGGTGGGGTTGGCCCTGGGCGTGCCGTGCCTGCGTCTGGGAGGCCTCTACCTGGCGATGGCGACGCTCGCGTTCGGATTCGTGGTGGTCGAGGCGATCCTGAACCTCGACTGGCTCACCCGCGGCAACGACGGGCTCCACGTGCCGGCCGCGCGCATCGGTCCCTGGATCCTGGCGACGGACACCGCCCGGTACTACCTGGTGATGGCGGTCGCCGCGCTCCTGATCCTGGCCGCCGTCAACATCAGCCGGACGCGGACGGGTCGCGCCCTCCTGGCCGTTCGCGAGAGCGAGATCGCCGCGCAGGCCAGCGGCGTCAACCTGGCCGCCTACAAGACGCTCGCGTTCGTCGTCTCGGCCTTCTACACCGGCGTGGCCGGCGGTCTCTTCGCGCTGGTGGTCGGGTTCCTGTCGCCCGATTCGTTCGACGTGTTCCTCTCGGTCGATTTCGTGGCGATGATCATCGTCGGCGGTCTCGGGTCGATCCTCGGCTCCGTGGTCGGGGCCGCCGTCATCACCGCCCTCAACGACTCGCTCGCCGGCTTTCAGAATTACCGGCCGCTCATCTTCGGCGCCATTCTCGTGACCTCCATGCTGTTCATGCCGGGCGGCATCGCGAGCGCGCTCCGCAAAATCCCCGGGGCCGGCGCTCGGCCCCCTTCGACAAGGAGACGATCGATGATCAGCCGTGCAAGCCTTCTGCTGCTCCTGGCCGTCACGCTGAGCGCGCTTCCCGCCGCGGCCCAACCGGGCGTCACCGATACCGAGATCGTGATCGGCGGGTCGAACTCGTTCTCGGGCCCGCTCGCCTTCACGGGGGAGCAGATCACCAAGTTCGGCGTCGATCTCTACTTCCGCGTGGTGAACGACGCGGGCGGGATCCACGGCCGCAAGATCCGGACCGTCTACTACGACGACGGCTACCGGCCTCAGGACGCGGTCGCCAACACCAAGAAGCTCGTCGAGCAGGACAAGGTGTTCGCGATCATCATCCCGCAGGGCTCGCCGCCGGTCGTCGCGACGCTGGAGTACCTCGAGGAAAACAAGGTGCCGCTGCTGTTTCCGTATCAGAGCTCACCGGTGACGCGCGGGAAGCGCTACGTGTTGCAGGGGATGACCCTGAGCGACCGGTCGTCCAAGATGATGATCGACTACCTGGCGGGGCAGCGGAAGATCAAGAAGTTCGCCGCGCTCTACCAGGACGACGAGTACGGCAAGTCGTTCCTCACCGCCTTCGAGAAGGATCTGGCGCGATTCGGCCTCAAGCTGGTCGCCGCCGAATCGGTCAAGCGCGGCGTCACCGACGTGAGCGCGCAGATCGCGAAGCTCCAGGCCGCCAAGCCGGAGGTGACGTTCCTGGTGCTGGTGCCGGGACCGGGCGCGCAAGCCTTGAAGGAGCGCCAGAAGATCGGCTGGACCGACACGCTCATGGTCTCGACGGGGCCGCTGACCGACGAACGATACCTGGCGCTCGCCGGTGACGCGGCCGAGGGGGTCGAGGGGCTGTCGCTCTGGCCCGATCCGGTGACCTCCGATCTGCCGGGCGTCAAGCTCTACCGGGAGCACATGCAGCGCTACTTCCCGAAGAACGAGCCGAACCGGTACTCGATCGCCGGCTACTTTGCGGGGATGCTCTTCGCGGAGGGCGCCAAGCGCGCCGGGCGGAACCTGACGCGCGAGTCGTTGCTGGCGGCGCTCGAATCCGTCAAGGGATTCGAGAGCGGTATCGTGCCGCCGATCACGATCGGCGCCGATCACGAGACCCAAAAACAAGGGTTCTGGGTGCGCGTCGAGCACGGACGCTTCAAGCCGCAGACGGACTGGCTCAAGTCCGAGTAGGGCGGTGCTCGGGGTCGAAGGTCTCTCGATCAGCTTCGGCGGCCTCGCCGCGCTGAGCGAGCTCAGCTTCGAGGTCCGCGATCGAGAGATCTTCGCGCTGATCGGCCCCAACGGCGCGGGCAAGTCGACCGTCTTCAACGTGATCACCGGGCTCTACCGTCCCCTGGCGGGCCGGGTCACGCTCGCTGGTGAGGACGTGCTGGCGCTCGCGCCGCACGCGATCGCGCGGCGCGGCGTCGCCCGCACATTCCAGAACACCGAGGTGTTCCGTCAGCTGACGGCCCTCGACAACGTCCTGATCGGCCGCCACGCCCACCTGCGCGCGGGCGTGATTCGCGGCGCGCTCGGGCTTCCGGCGGTCCGCCGCGAGGAAGCCCGGGCGCGCGAATCCGCCCACGCGCTGCTCGTGCGGTTCGGGCTCGACGGGGTCGCCGCGACCGAGGCGGGCAGCCTCCCGCTCGGCGCCCAGAAGCGACTCGAGATCGCCCGGGCGCTCGCCTCCGAGCCGCGCCTGCTCTTGCTCGACGAGCCGGCCGGTGGGCTCAATCCAACGGAGACACAGACGTTGATGGCGGTGATCCGGCGGCTGCGGGACGAAAGCGGTCTGACGATCGTCGTGGTCGAGCACGACATGGAGCTCGTCATGGGGATCTCGGACCGGGTGGCCGTCCTCGATCACGGGCGCAAGATCGCGGAGGGCGAGCCCCGCGCGATCGTCACCGACGCTGCGGTCGTCGAGGCGTATCTGGGCAGCGAGGAGGACGCGTGACCCACGTGCTCGAGCTCGACGACGTGGCCGTCTCCTACGGCAAGCGTCGCGCGCTCGAGGGCGTGAGCCTGAGCGTCGCGCCCGGCGAGATCGTCACGTTGCTCGGGGCCAACGGCGCGGGGAAATCGACGACGCTCCGCGCGGTGTCCGGGCTCGTTCGGCCGACCGGCGGGCGTATCCGCTACGAAGGCCGCGACATCACGCACGCCCCGGCCGATGCCATCGTCGCCGCCGGCGTGAGCCACGTTCCCGAGGGGCGCGAGATCTTCCCGGAGTTCACGGTCCACGAGAATCTGCTGGTCGGCGGCCACACCGTGGAGCGGTCCCGGATCGGCGAGCGCCTGGAGTCGGTCTTCCGGCTGTTTCCGGTGCTCCGGGATCGGCAGGCCCAGACGGCCGGGACGCTCTCGGGCGGCGAGCAGCAGATGCTCGCCATCGGCCGGGCGCTGATGATCCGGCCGCGCCTGCTCTTGCTCGACGAGCCATCGCTCGGTCTGGCGCCGATGCTCGCGCGCGAGATCTTCCGGGTGATCCGGCGCATCAACCAGGACGGCGTCGCGGTCCTGCTGGTCGAGCAGAACGCCCGCCGCGCGCTGGCGCTCGCCTCCCGCGGCTACGTGCTCGAGACCGGACGCCTGGTCCTTTCGGGCACCAGCGCGGAGCTCTCGGCGGACCCGCGCGTCCGCACCGCCTACCTCGGGCTCGACCGTGTTCGCAGCGACGTCGCGGGCTGACGCGCGCTAGACTCGACCCGTGAACGCGAGCGCCATGTGGCAGCCCGAGCTCGAGGCTCTCGATCGCGCGCCGCTCGAGCGCCTCGTCGTCGAGCGGATGCGCGCGACGCTCGCGCGTGTGCTGGCCGAGCCGGCGTGGGCGCGCCGTCTTCCCGGCGTCCGGCCGGAGGACATCGCGCGAATCGAGGACTGGCGAACGCTGCCCTTCCTCACGAAGGAGGAGCTGCGCGACGCCTATCCTTACGGGCTCGCGTGCGCGCGCACCGCGGGGTATCACCGGATTCAGATGTCGAGCGGGACGACCGGCAACCCGATCCTGAATCCCTACACCGCCTCCGACGTCGCGCAGTGGGGCGAGGTCATGGCGCGGTGCTACGTCGCCGCCGGCGTCGGCCGGACCGACGTCATCCAGATCACGCCCTCGTTCGGCCTCTTCACCGGCGGGTTCGGCTTCCACTACGGCGCCGAGCGTCTCGGCGCGATGGTCATCCCGACGGGCGCCGGCCGCACCGGCCTGCAGCTCCGGCTCATGCGCGATCTGAAGGCGACCGTCGTCACCGCGATCGCGACCTACCCCTTGCGATTGATCGAGGCCGCGCGTGAGGACGCCTTCGACTTGGCCTCGCTCTCGCTCCGCGTCGGAATCCTCGGCTCGGAGATGTGGTCCGACGAGCTGCGCGCGCGCATCGAGCGCGAGCTGGGCATCCGCACCTTCGACATCATCGGCATGACCGAGAGCGGCGGCCCGGGGCTCGGCATCGACTGCGCCGCCCGCGCCGGCGTTCACGTCTGGGAGGACCACTATCACCCCGAGGTCGTCGACCCCGCGACGGGGGCGGCCGTGCCGGACGGCACCGAGGGGGAGCTGGTCATCTCGACCTTGACCCGCGAGGGCCTGCCGCTGATCCGCTATCGAACGCACGACCTCACGCGCGTCGTCTCGCGCAGGCGCTGCGACTGCGGGCGGACCTCGCTCAGACTCGACCGGCTCCGCGGCCGGGTCGACGACATGGTCATCTACAAGGGAATCAATTTCTATCCGCGCCAGATCGAGACGACCCTGCTGCGACACGCCGGGGTGAGCCACGAGTATCAGGTGGTGATCGACACGGACGCGGGCGGCGAGCGGATGACGATTCACGTCGAGACCGATCCGGGATGCGATCCGGCGGTCGCGGCGCGGATCCGACGCGAGCTTCAGGACGGGCTCGCGCTCAGCCCGGAGGTTCGTCTGTGCGCCCACGGCGCGATCGAGCGGGCGCAGGGCAAGGCGGTGCGCGTCGTGGATCACCGGCCGCGGCAGTGAGGCTCCTGGCGGGCGTGACCGTGCTCAGTCTCGAGCAGGCCACGACCCTGCCGTTCCTGACCTACCGGCTCGCCTGCGACGGCGCCCGCGTGATCCGCGTCGAGAACGCCGAGCGGCCCGATCCCAACCGGTTCGTGGGCAAGGACGTCCTCCCCGAGCCCGCGATGCGCAGCTACTTCCTGCCGAACAACTGCGGCAAGGAAGCCATCACCTTGAACCTCGGCCATCCCGAGGGCCAGGCGCTCTTGCGCGAGCTGATCGTGAAGCTCCGCGTCGACGTGTTCGCCTGCAACCAGCGGCCGCGGAGCTACGCGCGTCTCGGGATCGAGCCGCAGCCGCTTTCCGCCGTGAAGCCGGACCTCATCTGGCTCGGGATCACCGGCTTCGGCCCCGAGCACGACGAGGCGGCGTACGACCCGGTGCTCCAGGCGCGCAGCGGCTTCATGGAGCTGACCGGCGAAGCGGACGGCTCGCCGCTGGTCTTCGGCCTGCCGATGGTCGATCTCGGCGCCGCCGAGCACGGCTACAGCGAGGTGATGAAGGCCCTCTACCGCCGCGCCACGACCGGCGAGGGCGCGCGCATCGACGTGTCGATGCTGAGAAGCGCCGTCTCGTGGATGATCGCGCCCGTCGCGCTCTCGAGCCTCGGCGAGCGAGTGACGCGCAGGGGGAACCGGCATCAGTTCTTCGCGCCGGTGGCCGTGCATCGCACGCGCGACGGCCACGTGTACCTGGCGATCGGCAACGATCAGCAGTGGGCGGCGCTGACGGCGCTGCCCCGCTTCGGCGCGCTCGCCCGGCCCGAGTACGCCGCCAACGCCGGGCGCATCGCCGACGTCGAGCGCCTCGACCGCGAGCTGGCCGCGTGCTTCGCCGACCTCACCAGCGGCGAGGCGCTCGAATCGCTCCGGCGCGCCGGCGTGCCGGTCTCCCGTGTGAACACCCTGGCCGACGTGGTGGCCGAGCGCCTCGTCGCCGAACGGCTGGTCGAGGTCACGGACCCGCGTTCCGGGCTCCGGATCTCGCTGCCGGCCCCGCCGGTCGGCGAGCCGCCGGCGCTCAGCTTTCCGCCCAGACTCGGCGAGCACAATGAGAAGATCTACGGCGAAGCCCTCGGCCTCGGGCTCGAGCAGCTCGCCGAGCTCCAGCGGCGACAGATCGTCTGAGGGAGACGCACCATGAACGACGTGTTCTATCTCACGGAAGAGCAGCGGCTGATCCGCGACCTCGCCCGCAAGGTCGCGCGCGACCGGATCGCGCCGAACGCGGCGCAGTACGACGAGGCGGAGAGCTATCCGACCGAGTCGATGCGGGCGCTCGTCGACTCCGGTCTCTTCGGCATCTGGGTTCCCGAAGAGTACGGCGGCACGGACATGGGCTGTCTCGCGCTCTCGCTGGTGGCCGAGGAGCTCGGCTGGGCCTGCGCCGGGACGACGACGAACTTCGGTGCCCATCCGCTCGGCGGCATACCGATCCTCCTGGCCGGCACCGTGGAGCAAAAGAAGAAGTATCTGCCGCGGCTGGCCGCGGGTGAGTTCATGGCGGCCTACTCCCTCTCGGAGCCCGGCTCCGGCTCCGACGCGGCGAGCCTCCGGACCACCGCGGTGCGGAAGGGGGATCACTACATCCTGAACGGGTCCAAGCAGTGGTGCTCCCACGGCGATCACGCCGACGTGATCACGGTCTTCACGACGGTCGATCCGGGCCAGCGCGCCAGGGGCATCACGGCGTTCCTGATCGAAAAGGGCATGCCCGGGTTCTCGGTCGGCAAGAAAGAGAAGAAGATGGGCATCCGCTGCTCGCCTACCGTGGCGCTCCACTTCACGGACTGCGCCGTGCCGGTCGAGCAGCGGCTGGGCGAGGAGGGCGAGGGATTCAAGATCGCGATGCGCACGCTCGACATGACGCGCCCGATGACGGGCGCGATGGCCGTCGGCATCGGTCAGGCGGCGCTCGACGCGGCCACGGCGTACGCGAAGGAGCGGCAGCAATTCGGTCAGCCGATCGCCTCGTTCCAGGGTATCCAGTTCATGCTCGCGGACATGGCGATGCAGGTGCATGCGGCGCGACTGATGGTCCACCACGCCGCGCGCCAGGTCGACGCAGGCATCCGGGGCAACACGTACGAGGCGTCGATGGCCAAGTGCTGGGCGGGTGACGCCGCCATGAAGGTGGCCACCGACGCGGTGCAGATCTTCGGCGGGTACGGCTACACGCGGGAGTTCCCGGTGGAGCGGTACATGCGTGACGCCAAGATCATGCAGATCTACGAGGGTACGAATCAGATCCAGCGCATGATCATCGCCAAAGAGCTCCTGGGCGGATAGGGGTGCGCGCTGCAGGCCGTCGCGGGGCTGGGGCCCCGCCGGCCGAGGCGCGCCCATGAATGAGGCGCGCCGATGAATAGGGGAGGCTTCGAATGAAGCGTCGACTGACCCGTCGTACGTTCCTCAAGACCACTGCCGGCGTCGCCGCGGCGCTCGGGTTTCCGCTTCCGCTTCGCGCGCAGCCCAAGACGTTCAAGATCGGCGCGATCCATCCGGTGACCGGCGCGCTCGCCGAGCCGGGACAGGCCTGCCGACTCGGCGCCCAGATGGCCGTCGACGCGATCAACGCGGCCGGCGGCATCAAGGGCAAGAACGGGATCAAGCTCGAGCTGATCGTCGGTGACACGCAGACCAAGCCCGAGAACGGCCGCGTCGAGGCCGAGCGCGTCGTGAGCCAGGGCGCCCATATGCTGCTGGGCTCCTTCGACTCGGGCAGCACCAACGCGATGGTGTCGGTGGCGCAGCAGCGGCGCGTCCCGTTCCTCATCGACATCGCCGCCGCCGATCCGATCACCGCGAACGTCGCGCGGTCGGTCAAGGACGGTCAGCAGAAGGTCCAGTACGTCTACCGCAACTTCCCCACCGGCTCGAGCTTCGGCAAGAAGGCCGTCCAGTACTTCATCGACATCTTCAAGGAAGCCAACGTGTCGCCGAAGCGGGTCGTGCTGATATACTGCAACGATTTGTTCGGCCAGAATCAGGCGCGCGGCTTCCAGGCGGCGCACAAGGCCGCCAACCCGTCGTGGGACATCGTGGAGGTGATCCCGTGGCCCGAGCCGCCGACGGATCTCTCGACGGAGGTCTCGAAGGCCAAGGCGGCGAAGCCGGACATCATCGCGCCGATCACGCGCCCGGCCTCGGCGCTCCTGCTGTTCCCCGAGATTCGCAAGCAGCGGGTCGAGATGATGGGCATCGTCGGGCCCGGCAGCCCCGGGATCTACGAGGCCGGTCAGCTGGCCCAGCTCAAGGAAGACCTCGAGTACGTGCTGACGAGCGTGCCGTGGGCGAACTTCAAGAATCCGAAGACCACCGCCGTCGCCGAAGAGTTCAAGAAGCGCTCGGGCGGCAAGACCTTCGACACGAACTCGGGCTACTCGTACGACGCCGCGTTCCTCATTGCCGACATCCTCGAGCGCGCGACGACGCTCGACGACCCCGACGCGATCGTCGACGCCATGAAGAAGACGAACTATTCCGGCGGGCTCATGCAGTACGGCGGCCCGGTCGTCTTCAACGAGGTCGGCGACAACGCCAACGCGATCCCGACCATGATCCAGATCCTCGGCCAGAAGCCCGTCGCCGTCTGGCCCAAAGAAGCGGCTTTGCAGAAATTCGTCTTCCCGCGGCCACGCGCATAGGACTGGCGGGCGGCAGGGGCGTGCCAGCCAGAGGGGTTGGGGTCGACCGGACCACGCGGCACGCGTGCGCTGCCCCGCGACGGCTGGGCTCCACCCGGGCGCTCGGATGTCCGCCGCCGCTTGATGGGAACGGGTCCTGTCGACCCCAACCCCTCCGGCCGGCACGCCCCCGCCGTCTCTGGTCGGCGTAGTCCGTGAATTTGACGCTCGTTCTGCAGGGGGTGCTTAGCGGGTTGCTGTTTGGCGGGGTGTACAGCCTCATGGCGGTGGGGCTCACCCTCATATTCGGCGTGATGCGGGTCGTGAATTTTGCGCACGGCGACATGATGGTGTGGGGCATGTACCTGGCGTACATGCTGGCGACGCGCGCGGGTATCGACCCGTACGTGAGCTTCGTCGGGTGCGCGGCCGCGCTGTTCGGGCTCGGCGTCCTCGTGCAGCGCGGACTGGTCGATCGGATCATCTCGGCGCCGCACGAGATGCAGATCCTCCTGATGCTCGGCGTCGCGCTCGTGCTCGAGAACCTGGCGCTGGTCGCGTTCGGACCCGAGCCCACGCGCGTCAGGTCGCCGCTGGCGGCCGCCGCCGTGTGGCTCGGCCCCGTCTTCGTCGACGTGGCCCGCCTCGTCACGTTCGTGGTCGCGGTCGCCCTCACGCTCGCACTCTGGGTGTTTCTCTACAAGACCGATCTGGGCCGCACCATCCGGGCGGCCGCCGACAACACCTACGGCGCGCTCGTCATCGGCACCGACGTGCGGCGCGTCTACGCGGTGGCGTTCGGCGTGGGCGCCGCCTGCGTGGGCGCCGCCGGCGCGCTGGTCTCGCCGATTCTCCCGTTTCAGCCGCCGACCGGATTGTCCTTGTCGGTGGCCTCCTTCAACATCGTGATCATCGGCGGCATGGGCAGCCTTCTCGGCGCGTTCGTCGGCGGCCTCCTCGTCTCGCTCGCCGAGTCACTCGGCGCCGTCTTCCTCAAGCCGTCGCTCAAGGAGCTGTTCAGCTTCTCGCTCCTGATCGTGATCCTGCTGTTCCGCCCGGCCGGCCTCTTCGGTCGCCGCGCGTCATGAAGTGGGCGCTCGCGGGCGCGCTGGTGGCGCTGGTGGCGCTGCCGGCGGTGCTGAGCTCGTACGCGCTGACCCTGTTCATCCTGATCTTCTTCTATGGATTTCTCGGCCAGGCCTGGAACATCGTCGGCGGCTATGCGGGCCAGCTCTCGGCCGGCCACGCCGCCTTCGTCGGAGTGGGCGGATACACGGCCGCGGTGCTGTCGATCGAGCTCCAGCTGACGCCCTGGATCGGCATGCTCGTCGGCGGCGTGCTGGCGGCGCTGCTCGGCGCGATCATCGGCTATCTCGGCTTCCGCTTCGGCCTGCGCGGCTTCTACTTCGTGCTCCTCACCGTCGCGTTCGCGGAGATTTGCCGCATCGCGGTCTCGAACATCGACGCGCTCGGCGGCCCGCTCGGGCTCTACATCACGTTCACGGGCAACCCGCGCCAATTCCAGTTCCAGGACGGCCGCGCGTACTACTACATCGCGCTGGCGCTCATGCTCGTGGCGACCTTGGTCGCCTGGGCGATCGAGCGGCGGCGCTTCGGCATCTATCTGGCGGCGATCCGGGAGGACGAAGCCGCGGCCGAGGCGCTCGGCGTGAACGCCTTCAAGTACAAGATGCTCGCGATGATCGTGTCGTCGTTTCTCACCGGGCTCGGCGGCACCTTCTACGCGTTCTATCTCTTCTCGCTCCAGCCCAACACGCTCTTCGGCATTCCGCTGTCGGTCGAGATCATCATCCGGCCCATCGTGGGCGGCGCCGGCACGCTCCTGGGGCCGATCCTCGGCTCCTTCATCCTCACGCCGCTCGCGGAGGTCTCTCGACTCTATCTCGGGCAGGGAGGGTTGCATGGCGCTCACCTGATCGCGTACGGCGTGCTGCTCATCGGCGTCGTCCTCTTCTTGCCCGAGGGCGCGTACCCGCGCTTGAGACGCGCGCTGGCGCGGCCGACGCGCGCCGAGCGATGAGTCTTCTCGAGGCGCGCGGGTTGTCCAAGCGCTTCGGCGGCCTCTCCGCCGTCGCCGGGCTCGATCTGGCGGTGGCCCCGGGCGAGATGCTCGGGCTGATCGGCCCCAACGGCGCCGGCAAGACGACCGTCTTCAATCTCCTCTCGGGCTTCCTCACGCCGGATGCCGGCGATATCCGCCTCGGCGGGCGCTCGATCGTCGGGCGGTCGCCGCACGCCATTTGCCGGCTCGGTCTGGCCCGGACGTTTCAGATCGTCCGCCCCTTCCCGCGCATGACCGTCCTCGAGAACGTCCGCGTCGGCGCGCTCGCCCGGCACCCGCGCGCGTCCGACGCCCTCGCGCGGGCCCGCGACGTGGTGGCGCGCGTCGGGCTCGCCGCGCGCGAGCGTGTGGTGGCGGGGGCGCTGACCCTGGCCGAGCGCAAGCGTCTCGAGCTGGCGCGGGCGCTCGCGACCGAACCGGCGCTGCTCCTCCTCGACGAAGTGATGGCCGGTCTGAACCCGACGGAGATCGAGACGATCATCCGGCTGATCCGCGGAATCCACGAATCCGGCGTGTCGATCTTGTTGATCGAGCACAACATGCGCGCGGTGATGGCGCTCTCCCAGCGGATCGTCGTGCTGAGCTTCGGCGAGCGGATCGCGGAAGGGGCGCCCGCCGACATCGCGAGCCATCCGAAAGTCGTGGAGGCCTATCTGGGCGAAGAGTATGTCCGCGCTGCTCCGGCTTGACGGGGTCGAAGCCGGCTACGGCGACCTGATCGCGATCTCGGGGGTCTCGCTCGAGGTGCGGCGGGGTGAGGCGGTCGCGTTGATCGGCGGGAACGGCGCCGGCAAGACGACCACCTTGAAGACGATCAGCGGGCTCCTGCCGGTCCGCGCCGGGCGCATCGAGCTCGAGGGCGAGCGGCTCGACGGGCTCGGATCGGCGCAGATCGTCGCGCGCGGCATCGCCCACGTGCCGGAAGGCCGTCAGCTGTTTCCCACGATGACCGTGCGCGACAACCTCGAGCTGGGCGGCCGCGCGGCGGATCGCGCGCGTCGCGCCGACGCGCTCGAGCTCGTCTTCGCGCTGTTCCCGCGTCTGCGCGAGCGCGAGCGCCAGCTGGCCGGTACCTTGTCGGGCGGCGAGCAGCAGATGTGCGCGATCGGGCGGGGCCTCATGGCGCGGCCGCGGCTGCTCCTGCTGGACGAGCCGAGCCTGGGCCTCGCGCCGGTGATGGTGAAGCTCATCTTCGAGACGCTCCAGCGCGTCAACGACGCCGGCACGACGATCATGCTCGTCGAGCAGAACGTGCCGCGCGCGCTCCAGCTCTCGCATCGGGGCTACGTGCTCGAGAATGGGCGTCTGGTGCTCGAGGGCACGCGGGCGAGCCTGCTCGCGAGCCCCCACGTGAAGCAGGCCTACCTGGGTCTCTGAGTCGCCGGATGGAGCGCGCGACGCTCTTCGAGGGCGCCGCAGGTCCTCACCCCGAGACCGAGGTGCGATACTCTGTGGGCCCCGAGGCGGGGGTGCGCGCCGCAGGCCGTCGCGGGGCTGGGGCCCCGCCGGCCGAGGGGCGCCTGGAGATCGAGGAGGGGTCCGGATGACGAGCCCGATCATCACCGAGGCGACGAGAGTCCTCGTCGACCGGCGCGATCTCACGCGCATCGAGGCCGCCGGCGCGATGGAAGCCATCATGTCCGGCACCGCCACCGACGCGCAGATCGCGGCCTTCCTGACCGCTCTCCGGATGAAGGGCGAGACGGTCGAGGAGCTGATCGGCTTCGCACAGGTGATGCGGTCGAAGGTCGCGCGAGTTCACACGTGCGCCGAGGAGACGGCCGCGCTCACCGGCACCGACCGCGAGATGCTCGTCGACACGTGCGGCACCGGCGGCGACGCCTCGGGGACGTTCAACGTCTCGACGGCGACGGCGTTCGTGGTCGCGGGCGCCGGCCTCCGGGTCGCCAAGCACGGCAACCGGTCGATGTCCGGGTTGAGCGGCGCTTCGCTGTGCGGCTCGGCCGACGTCGTCGAGACGCTCGGGGTCAATCTCCAGCTGACGCCCGAGCAGGTCGGGCGATGCGTGGCCGAGGTCGGCATCGGCTTTCTCTACGCGCCGCTCCTTCACACCGCGATGAAGCACGTGATGACCGCGCGGCGCGAGGTCGGGATCCGGACGGTCTTCAACCTTCTCGGACCCCTGACCAACCCGGCCGGCGCGAACGCCCAGGTGATCGGCGTGGCCGCGGCCGCGCTCACCGAGCCGCTCGCCCGGGTGCTGGCCGAGCTCGGGACGTTCCGCGCCTTCGTGGTCCACGGCGCCGACGGGCTCGACGAGATCTCGAACACCGGTGAGAGCCGAGTCTCCGAGGTGCGCGAGGGTCTCGTGCGAACGTTCACCGTCCGGCCCGAGGATTTCGGCCTCTCGCGCGCGTCGATCCGCGAGCTGCTCGGCGGCGACCGCGAGCAGAACGCCGAGATCATCCGCGCGATCCTGCGCGGAGAGCCCGGCGCCCGGCGCGACATCGTCCTGATGAACGCCGCCGCGGCGCTGGTCGTCGGCGCCAGGGCGCGCGACTTGAAAGAAGGCGTCGAGCTGGCGGCTCGCTCGATCGACGGAGGGGCGGCCCGCGGGAAGCTCGAGCGGCTCGTGCGTCTGACCCGCGAGCTGTCGACGGCCGATTGAGAAAGATGGTACGATAGAGCCCGTCGCGGTCGCGCCCGACCCGAAGTGCCTTTCGGTGTTGTCGTTTTCCTCTCGTGCACGGCGCCTTCGCGATCGTGTTCGAGGCCCGGAGTTCTAGAACACTGAGGTTCTATGAACGGCGTCAGGATGGGGTTTCACAGTCGAGTGCCTCGCTACCATCGCATCGCCGAAGCACTGCGCGAGCGAATGCGGGTCGGCGAGCTTCCCTCCGGTGCGCGGCTCGACAACCAGCGCCAGCTCGCGAAGAGCTTCGGCGTGACACTCATGACCCTCCGCCAGGCGCTCGAGCTGCTCGAACGCGAGCACCTCATCACGCGCCGGCACGGGCTCGGCACGTTCGTCGCCGCGCCGTCGATCGACTACGACATCCTCCAGCTTCGACGCTTCGCCGGCGATCTCTCGGCCAAGGGCGAGCACGTCGCGACCCGCCTGCTCGGGACACGGTTCGCGAAGGCTGACCGGCGCGTGGCCGAGGCGCTCGGCCTGGCCGGTCGGCCGCGCGTGCTGGTGGTCGAGCGTCTGCGGCTGGTCGACGCGCATCCGATGAGCCTCCAGCGATCGTTCTTGCCTTCTCCGCTCGGTGACGAGGTGGTCCGCGCCGATCTCGCGCTGACGCCCCTGCATCAGGTCCTCGAGTTCAAGCTGGGCGTCGTCATCACGCGCGCCAGCGAAACCGTCTCCGCGGTGCGGCTGGGCCGACGGGAGGCGCGCGACCTCGGCTGCCGCGCCGGCGAGCCCGCGTTCGAGTCCGAGCGCGTCTCGTACGACGCCGGCGGCGCGCCGGTCGTGTTCGATCGAGCCTTCATCCCGGGCGACCGGTTCCGGATCACCCGCGAACTCCACTACGAAGGAGCGACGTCATGAAGATCCTCGTCACCATCAAGCAGGTGCCCGACACGGCGACCCAGGTGAAGATCGCCGCGGACGGAAAGTCCATCGACACCACGGGCATCACGTGGATCGTCTCGCCCTACGACGAGTTCGCGGTCGAGGAGGCGCTGCGCATCAAGGAAAAGCGCGGCCAGGGCGAGGTCGTGGCGGTCTCGCTCGGCCCCGATCGGGTCAAGGAAGCGCTCCGCTCCTGCCTGGCGATGGGCTGCGACCGCGCGATCCATCTGAACGACGCCGCCTGGTCGGCCGCCGACACCCTGGCGACCGCGAAGGCCCTCGCCGCGGTCGTCAAGCAGGAAGCGCCGCAGCTCGTGCTGTGCGGCCGCCAGGCGATCGACGACGACATGGGCGCCGTGACAGCACAGCTCGCCGAGATCCTCGGCTGGCCGTGCGCCTACTGGATCATGGAGGAAGCGATCGACGCCGACGGCAAGGCCGTCCGCGCCGCCCGCCAGGTCGAGGGCGGGCTCGAGGTCTTCGATCTTCCGCTGCCCGCCGTCCTCGCCGCGCAGAAGGGGCTCAACGAGCCTCGGTATCCGACGCTGAAGGGCATCATGGGCGCCAAGAAGAAGGAGATCAAGGACGTGAAGGCGGCCGACCTCGGGATCGCATCCGAGCCCTCGCAGCTCTCGGTCGTCGGGCTCGAGGCGCTGCCGCCGCGTCCGGCCGGACGCGTCATCCAGGGCGACGTCCCCACCGCGGTGAAAGAGCTCGTCCGCGCCCTGCGCGAAGACGCCAAAGCGATTTAGGGAGAGTCGAGAATGCCCAACGCATTCTGGTGCATCGTCGAAGACGATCGAAACGGCTCGCCCAAGAAGGTCATGGCCGAGGTGATCGGCGAAGCCGCGCGGCTGGCCCCCGGCCGGGTCGAGGCGGTGTGGCTCACCGACAAGGCGAGCGAGGCCGGTCTGAAGCAGCTGGGCGAGTGGGGGGCTTCGCGAGTGCTGTTGCTCGAGAACGCCGCGTTCGCGCCGTACCGGAGCGAGGTCTGGACGGCTGCCGCCGCGGATCTCGCCGCCAAGGAGGCGCCGGCGGCGATCTTCGCGCCGGTCACCAGCCGTCAGCGAGAGTTCGTGGCGCGGCTCGCCGCGCGGCTCGGCGTCGGAATCTCGGCCGACTCGGTCCGGTTCGCGATGGAGGGCGACAAGCTCGTCGCGACCCGGCCGGTCTACGCGGGCAAGCTTCTCTCGAAGGTGACGTGGGCGAAGTCGCCGTGGGTCGCGACCCTGCGTCCCAACGTGTTCCGTCCCGCCGACGCCCAGCCCGGCAAGACGGCGTCGGTCGAGCGGCCGACCCTGACCGCGGCCGCCGCCCAGATGAAGTTCGTCGAGCGGCGCGAGGAAGTCTCGACAGGGCTCCCCGAGCTGACCGAGGCGGAGACCGTCATCTCCGGCGGTCGCGGGATGAAGGGCCCGGAGAACTACGTGATCCTCGAAGAGCTCGGCCGGGTCATCGGCGCCGCAGTCGGCGCCTCGCGCGCGGCCGTCGACGCGGGCTGGCGGCCGCACCGGTTCCAGATCGGCCAGACCGGCCGGACGATCTCGCCGAAGCTCTATCTCGGCTTCGGCGTCTCGGGCGCCATCCAGCATCTGGCGGGGATGCGGACCTCGAAGGTCATCGTGGCGGTCAACAAGGACCCGGAGGCGCCGATCTTCAAGATCGCCGATTTCGGGATCGTGGCCGACCTGTTCGAGGTCGTGCCCGAGCTCACGAAAGAGTTCAAGAAGCTCCTGGAGAAATAGACAGACGTGACGTTCGATCTGACGCCCGAGCAGCAGCTGATCCAGGCCACGGCGCGGGAGTTCGCCGAGACCCAGATCAAGCCCATCGCCGCCGAGATCGACCGCGACTCGCGCTTCCCGCACGAGACGGTCAAGCGGATGGGCGAGCTCGGGTTCATGGGCATGGCGATTGCCGAGCGCTGGGGCGGCAGCGGCGCCGGCGCGGTCGCCTACGTCGTCGCCCTCGAAGAGATCGCCCGGGTGTGCGCGAGCCACGCCGTGGTCATGTCCGTCAACAACTCGCTCTACGGCGATCCGCTCGCGCGCTTCGGCACCGACCTCCAGCGCGAGCGGTTCCTGGCGCCGGTCGCCTCGGGCCACGCCCACGGCTGCTTCGCGCTCACCGAGCCGCAGGCGGGCTCGGACGCGACGAACCAGGCGACACTCGCCGCGCGCGACGGCGAGCACTACGTGCTCAACGGTCGCAAGCGCTTCATCACGACCGGACGCGAGGCCTCGTTCGCCCTCGTCTTCTGCCAGACGGACCGCGCCAAGGGGCACCGCGGCATCACCGCCTTGGTCGTGGAAAAAGGCACCCCGGGGTTCACGGTGGGCAAGACCGAGGACAAGCTCGGGATCCGTGCCTCCGACACCGCCGAGCTCCTCTTCGACGACTGCCGCGTCCCGGCGGCCAACCGGGTGGGCGAGGAAGGGCAGGGATTCAAGATCGCCATGATGGCGATCGACGGCGGGCGAATCGGGATCGCCGCGCAGGCGGTCGGAATCGCCACCGGCGCGTACGAGCGCTCGCTGGCCTATGCCCGCGAGCGCAAGGCGTTCGGCGTCGTGATCGGCGAGCACCAGATGGTCCAGTGGATGCTTGCCGACATGGCGGTGGCCATCGACGGCGCTCGCCTGCTGACTCGCAAGGCGGCGGCGCTCAAGGATGCGGGCCAGCCGTATCGCACCGCGGCCGCGATGGCGAAGCTGTTCGCCGCCGAGACCGCGATGAAGGTCACGACCGACGCGATCCAGGTCCACGGCGGATACGGCTTCATCAAGGAGTACGAGGTCGAGCGTGCCTTCCGCGACGCGAAGATCACGCAGCTGTACGAGGGGACGTCGCAGATCCAGAAGCTGGTGGTCGCGCGCCACCTGCTACGAGGTGATCATGGCGGAGCCTGAGCGCGGGCCCGAGCGCCCGGTGCGGTTCGAAACCTTGTCGGGTCTCCCGATCGAGCCACTGTACACGCCGGAGAGCCTGCGCGGGTGGTCGGCTGACGAGAAGCTCGGACGCCCGGGCGAGTATCCCTTTACCCGCGGCGTCTACCCGACGATGTACCGGGGCCGGCTCTGGACGATGCGGATGTTCGCCGGCTTCGGGAGGCCGGAGGACACCAACCTTCGCTTCAAGTATCTGCTGGAGCAGGGGCAGACCGGTCTCTCGACCGCGTTCGACATGCCGGCGCTGATGGGCTACGACGCCGATCACCCCCGGGCGCGCGGCGAGGTCGGCAAGGAAGGCGTGTCGATCTCGACTCTGGACGACTTCGAGCGACTGTTCGCGGACATCCCGCTCGGCGACGTCACCACGTCGATGACGATCAACTGCACGGCGTCGGTCGCGCTCGCGATGTACCTGGCCATCGCCGAGAAGCAAGGCGTGTCGTGGAGCCGTATCGGCGGCACGATGCAGAACGACATGCTGAAGGAGTTCATCGCCCAGAAGGAATGGATCTGCCCGCCGGAGCCGGCGGTCCGGATCGTCGTCGACATGATCGAGTTCACGTCGAAGCACGTGCCGCGCTTCAACCCGGTCTCGATCTCGGGCTACCACATTCGAGAGGCGGGGGCGACGGCGGTGCAGGAGCTCGCGTTCACCCTGGCCGACGGGCTCGGCTACGTCGAGGCGGCGTGCGCGCGCGGGCTCGACGTCGACAGCTTCGCGCCGCGGCTCTCGTTCTTCTTCGACATCCACAACGACTTCTTCGAGGAGATCGCCAAGCTCCGGGCGGCACGGCGCCTCTGGGC
>WNFO01000938.1_pt1 | contig 22231 bp, 20 predicted proteins | sample 5400251 | NCBI WGS metagenome assembly WNFO01 (sample SAMN13153354, study PRJNA577476) | soil metagenome | isolation source: 100 cm saprolite under Madrone tree | place: USA:California | collected 2016-06-14
ACAGGCTCCAGGGAGCACATCCACCAGACCGTCATGGACCATTTGCGGCCGCTCCTCGCGGCCGCCGAATAGGGCGTCCGTTTCGCCAGCCGGCGCATATACTCGGATTCAGGTCACGGCCCGTGAAGACGACGCTCCAGGCGAGCATCAGCATCGAAGCGGCGGCGTGGAACCGGGTTCGCAGCCTGGCGGCTCGGAAGCAGCGCCCGCTGCCAGACGTGATCGGTGACCTTCTCGACGAAGCGTCGGCCGACCCCGAGCTCGACGTTCCGAAGGTCGACGAGCCCTACCAAGCGCCTCCGCTGCTCCGGCTTTTCCTGCGCCGGCACCCGGAAGCGAGGCCGCCCGAGGACTAAGGCAGCCTACACTCCACTGTCCATTGATCCGGGTCGAGGGCCTTCGCAAGAGCTTCGGTGACGTCCAAGCCGTCAGGGGTGTTGACCTACGCGTCGAGCGTGGGCAGGTCCTCGTCCTCCTCGGCCAGAACGGGGCAGGCAAGTCGACGACGCTGCGCTGTCTCGGCGGAATCCTTCGACCCGACGCGGGCCTGATCGAGCTCGACGGGCTGCGGCTGCCCGAAAAGCTGGATGAGGTTCGCGGCCGGCTCGGCGTCGTTCCCGATCAGGCTCGGCTCTACGGCCGCAACACCGCAGTCGAATACCTCGACCGATTCGGTTACCTCTATGGCGTGCCGGAGGATGTGCGCCGGCGGCGCATCGCCGAGCTGCTCGAGCGCTTCGAGCTGGCGGATCGGACCGACACGATCCTCGCCGCTTACTCGCGGGGCATGGCCCAGAAGGTGGCCTTGATCCGCGCCACCCTGCACGAGCCCGACTGGATCTTTTGCGACGAGCCGACCGCGGGTCTCGACCCGGTGGCGGCTGCGGACATGCGGCGATATCTCGGCGAGCAGCGAGCGCGCGGCGCCGCGCTCATCGTCACGACCCATGTGCTCAGCGAGGCCGAGCTGATGGCGGATCGCATCGCCATCATGCGACGGGGCGTCATCGTGACCCACGGCACCCTTGACGAGCTGCGCCGCGAGGCGGAGGCGGGGCGCCGCTTCTCGGTACGTCTGAGCCGCAGGCCGGGCCATCTTGAAGAGCTGCGTGATTGGCTGCGCCAGCACACGGTTGCATTCGAGCTCTCAGACGATCGCATCACCTACAGCCTGGGCTGGCAGGAGTCGCTCGGCGATCGCGCTGATTTCGCCGCTGAGCTGCAGCGGCGGCTCGCTGCCACGGGTGCGCCCTACTACGAGCTCGAAGAACAGCAGGTGAGCCTCGAATCCGTCTACCTCGACGCGATGGAGGAGCCGATCGCAGCCAACGTCGACGTCGCTGCTCCGCCCGCCCGAGTGGTGTCCGGAATCGGCGCGCCGCGCATGTTCGGATCTCTGCGCTCGCAAGGCCCCTTGCTCCGGAGCTCGCTGCCCTTTTACGTGAGCTCGTGGTGGCGTCGCGGCGATTTGAGCTGGGTGATGTACCTCAATGCGTTCGTCCTGCTGCTGGTCGCGGGTACATCGCTTTTCGGGCAGCTGCCGGGTGTCGCCGGCCAGTTCGCTCAGCGCCTGACCGGGGGCGCCGCGCTGCAGGCCGGTCTGCTGCTGCCTCTGTTCTTCATGTCGTTCGCGCTGCTGGAATCGATCAAGAGCTCGATCGGGATCTGGTGGGAGAAGGCTCAGCAATCGCTCGAGGTTCTTCTGTACACGCCGATCGACGATCCGTCGCTGATCTGGCTCGAAGTGCTTCCTGGCGCGGTGGTCAGCACCGTCTGGGTGACGCTCTGGATGGGTGCGGGGATGGCCTTGCTTTCTTTGTTCGGCGTGAGCGCGCCCTGGGACCTGCTTCCGGTCTTCGCGTTCGTCGCGGCAGTAACCTCGTACTGGGCCGCGATGGGCCGCATGCTCGGCTTCATGCTGTTTCCGCGCGAGGGGGCAGCTGGAGGAGCATGGTCCTTCCTACTCTCTCCGGTCTCGGCGGCTGTCGCGGACCTACCGCTGGCGTTGTTCGTGTTCCGGTCGCCCCTCGCGGTCGGATCGCTGCTGCTCCCGCTCACGGCGTGCTTTGCGCTCACGGTTCTGTGTGGCACGACCTTCGACCGCGAGCGCTTGATGGAGACCGGCGTCGGCACCAGGCGGCGCCGGCGTGTGTGGCTGCCGGTGGCGGTCTTGCGCCGCAACGCGGCCGCCATCACCGCGGGGCTTCTGCTCGCAGTTGTGCCGGCGGGAGTAGCGGCGGCCGCGACATCGACAGCCGGCCTGCATTCGTGGAGCGAGGTGATCGGTTCTGCAGGGCTGGGTCAGCACGATCAAGCGAGGGTCGTGGCTTACGCCCCCGTCGCCTCCAAGCCGACCCAGGCAGCGACCGGCACCACCATCGCGGCGGCGGGCCTTGCCGGCATCGTGGCAACGCTGGCGTTGATGCTGGCGCTCGTGGTCGTGAGCTTTGCGGCCTTCTTCCTCCTGGGGGTGCCCGCCATGCTTGGGCTCGTTGCGGCCGCGCTCGTGTGGGGAATTCAGCTCGGCTTCGGAACCTCAGCGCCACTCCAGGTGTGGCTATCCGGAGCCGGCGGGCTTGCGCTGCTCGCCCTGGCGCTGAACACAGGGGCCGCGCTGCCCATTTACTGGTCGCTCGTTTTCGGCTCTGGCCGGCGGCTGGACCGCCTCCGCGAGGCCTGGTCGGGGTACTGGTCCCTTTACCGCGGCATCGTGATCCCGGCCTGCGCGCTGTTCGGACTCGTTGTCTTCCGTCTTCTCTCCGGCGGCTAGAGAACAGCGGTTAGCCTCAAGATTGCAGGCGGCGTGAAGAGGTTCCTGCTGGTTCTGCTGCTGCTGGCGGTCGCGTGCGGCAACACGCCGCCCAAGACGGCGAAATCATCGCCATCGGCCGGGGCGAGCCAGCAGCCGAGCCCGTCGCCCCTGCTTGCATTCCCCAGCCCAACCCCGGGTGGACCGGCAGCGCCCCCGCCGGTGGCGGTGGTGTGCACCTCCCAGATTCCTTCAGGCCATCAGCTGGCATTAGTCACTCTCCGCGGAGTCCAGGGGATCGTCGTGCGCGACGTCACCGACATCCAGCACCCGGTCACGCGCTGCGGTTTCAGTGGTGGCGCCTACTTCCGCTTCATAAGCTCGACACGTGTCTCCTACATCGTCACCTCCAGCGGCGACCTCGGGGCATCGGGGGCTCTCTACCTGGTCGACCTGGGGTCGAGCACGACCTCTTTGGTGCGCTCATGGACGGAGGGAGGCTATGCCAGCTGGGTCTACGGTTGGAGCCCCGACGGGCAGAAGCTCACCTATTTGAGCTCCGACACCGCCGGAGTGAAATGGCACCTTCTTTCGGCGGCCGGCGACAAGACCCTGGCCAGCCTGGGAACCGTGCCCGGCCGAGGCGTCAACCTCGACAACGACGACGCCGTGGTCGGATTCTCGGCCGACGGCCAATACGTCGCGGTGGAAGAAACGTTCACCGCGCAGAAGGGCGCCACAACCGGCACTCCGCCGATCCAGATCGTGCGTCTCTCCGACCTCAAGCAGGTCTATATGCGATCGGACGGCACGATGGGTGCATGGGCAGCCACCGGTGCGCGCTTCTACTTCAGGACGTCCGCGGGCGTGATGGTGTGGGATCCGACCGGCAAGGTGCAAACGGTCCAGGCGAGCTTGCAGTGGATCCGCCCCTTGGCGAGCTCGGACGGCAGCCACATCACGTTCTCGTCACTCAATGCGCAGGGCAATCACGTGGTCGGCATCATCGACACCACCGGCGGGTCAATCGCCCAAGCGTCGAGCGAGCCACGCGTGAATCCGGGCTTCTTGACCGCGACTCTCATCTGGTATGCGGGTGAGGTCTTGTGCACCACGACCACCCCGTGCGGCTTCGGCGGTCCAGCGCTGACCGGCAAGACGTATGTGTTCGACATCGCGGGAGTGGAAAACGGATCCGTCGACACGGCCTTCTACGACTCCTGGCCGCACCTATCCAGCCAGTCGTAGCGCGATTCGTCGGCTACAGATCCAGGGACTGAGCCACCAGCTCCCGGTGGTAGGTCGCGTCGCCAAGCGTCACCTCTGACGCTTTCGCGCGCTTGAAGTACAGGTGCATGTCGTGCTCCCACGTGAAGCCGATACCGCCGTGGACCTGGATGCCATCACCGGCCACCTTGCGATACGCATCCGACACGTAGGCTTTCGCCATCGACGACGCAAGCGATCGATCAGGCGCGTCGGCGTCCACCGCCCACGCCGCGTAGTACGTCGCCGACCGCCCGCTTTCGGAAAGGACGAGCATGTCCGCGAGCTTGTGCGAGACGGCCTGGTAAATGCCGATGGGCTTGCCGAACTGGTGTCTTGTTTTCGCGTAATCGGTGGAGGTCTCGAGAACTTTCTGAGCGCCCCCGATCATCTCGGCGCAAATTGCCGCCGTCGCCCATTCGAGCGCTCGCTTCAACGCGGGCCATGCCTTGTGCGGCGAGCCCATGAGCGAGTCCGCGCCCAGCTCGACGCCCTTGAAGCGCACCTCGCTCCACCGCCTGGTCATGTCCAGGGTCTGCAGCTCGTTGACCGACATGCCCTTGGCCTTGCCATCGACTAGGAAAAGTGAGATGCCGTCCTCACCTTCGCCGCGAGTGCGCGCCGCCACGACCATGTAGTCGGCGCTACCGGCATCGGGGACGAACAGCTTGACCCCGTCGAGCTTCCATCCGCCGCCGCTGGGCGTCGCCGTGAGCGAAACACCACTGGCATCCCAACGCGCTGAAGGTTCGGTGAAGGCGAGCGTTGCGCGCGCGTCGCCGGAGGCGATGGCGCCCAGCACCGTCTTCTTCTGCGCCTCGGTGCCTGCCTCGATGAGGGCAGGCACAGCCAGTCCCATCGTTGCGAAAAACGGACCCGGCATCAAAGCCCTACCGGCCTCCTCGAGAACGACTATCAGGTCGAGGAAGCTGCCGACCCCGCCGTACTGCTCGGGGATGCCGAGAGCAGTCCAGCCAAGGCCCGCGACCTTCGACCACAGCGCTGCATCGTAGGCATCGGAGCCTTCCATGAGCTTGCGCACGACCTTCGGCGGGCACTCCTTGACGAGGAAATCGCGCGCGGAGCGCCGGAGCATCTCCTGCTCTTCGGAAAAAGCAAAGTCCATTAGTGTCTCGACCCCGAGGTGCGACGCAAGATTCGCGGCATCGGCGGCCGGAGCCAAGGAGAGGGTGGCGCCAGGAGGAGCGCACACCTTTGGGGTCCCCGCGCGAAGCGCGGGAGGATGCGCAGCGCCGGGCCCCTCGACGCCGGCTTCAGCGCCGCCCGGGGTCCCCGCGAAATCGAAGATTTCGTGGGGTGGGTAGGCGCCCGGCCGCCTAGGACGCGAAGATGCGAGCAACTTCGGGGGCGGGACACTCGGACTCGAATAGTAAGACGGGCCGTCAGGCGGGCGGGGGCAGCTCCTTGGGCTCTTCTGGCGCAGGGAGCTCCTTGGGCTCTTCGGCGGCCGCCGGTGCCGGCGGGGTTGAAGCTCTTTTCGCCGCCGCTCGTCGGAGTGGTTTTGGCGATGGCGCGGGATCAGGCGGCGCTGGCCGAGGAGCTGGTTCGGCGGGCGTAACGGGTGCAGGTTCCGAAATCGCCGCGGGACTGGGGGCCACCGTCGGAGGTTCAAGTGGCGGACCAGGCGGGGGCGCAGCCGGCGTCGACGGGACTGGCGGCTGAGCCGGCCAAAGGCTCGGCTGCCGTCGCGCCGCGATCGTCAGGCGCCGGTAGAACAGCAGCAGGCCGTAGAAACCGGTCAGGATCGCCAGCACCCCGCAAAATGTGGCGACGCCGAGGCCGTTGTTCTCTCCGCTCGTCATGGGCTGCTCGAATCCGAGCGGGCAATGCGTTGGGGCCGGCGGACAGGTACCGACGACCGCCAGACGAAGCGGCACGGCCAGCATCGCAAGGATTCCGTAGACAATCGCCAGCCCGGCGATGAAGTAGAGGGTGACGGCGAGCGGCCGGCCCTGCTGGTACATGAAACCGTTGATCGCCAGCGCAACGGCCGCGATCGCAAACGGGATGAAGACGCCCGCGTTGCGGCTGTGGATGCCGCCGCCGACAACGAGAGGTGCGACAGCGCCGATCGCCACCACGCCGGCAGCGATCCAGAACGCCAACCTGATGCGCTGATCCTGTTGAACGTTTGATTCCACGTGCGGAATCTAGTCTTTATCCCGCGGGCTGTGCTCGTCCGCGATTGTGCCCTGCGAATCCCCAGTGCCGCCGATGAGCGCCGCCGACAGCTGGTTCTGCCTCTCGGCGTGATACGGGTCGGGCTGGCCGAAGAGGCTCTGGGCGGTTGACAAGCGAATTCGAAACAGGACGAGGATCGCCATCACGCCGTCGCGCCATGTCAGCTTCTTGCCCTGAGCCCGAGTGCGCGCGGAATAGTCGATTGGAACTTCGTAAATCCGGTAGCCGAGGCGCAGCACACGCCCGGTGATCTCGGGCTCGACGTCAAAGCGGTTGCCGCGTAAACCGAGCCGGCGCATCAACGAGGTGCGCATCACCTTGAAGCCGGTCTCCATGTCCTGGATGTAGCAGTTGAAGAGGATGTTGGTAGCGGTCGTGACGAGTCGGTTGCCGACCACGAACCAGTACGAGTACGCGCTGTGGCCGGCGAAGCCTCGAATCCCGTACACGATGTCGGCCCGCCCGCGCAGGATTGGCGAGACGAGCTTGCCGTAATCGCCGGGGTCGTATTCGAGGTCGGCATCCTGGATGATCACCAGCGGTGCGGTGATAGCGGCCAGCCCGGTGCGAATGGCGGCGCCCTTGCCCTGGTTGACCGGGTGGCTCTTGACCGTTACGCGCGCGTCGTCAGCAAATCGTCGCGCGGCGGCCAGGGTTCCATCCGTCGAGCAGTCGTCGACGATCACGACCTGCTGAACGCTTGGCTCCTGCAGAACCCTGCGCACGACCAGCTCGAGCGAGCGCTCTTCGTTGAAAGCGGGAATGATGACCCCAAGAATTGGAGAGTCGGGGTCGGTGCCGGCCACGGTCGGCTAGTTTAGACGGCTGTCTCTGATTCCTCGCCCGATTGAGCCTTGGATCGTCCCGCCACCACATGCGCGGTCTGGCGCAACGGAACTTCTGGGATGAAGAGGGTGGCGATGAACGCGACCAGGATCATCGCGAGGCCCGCGACGAACACAGGATGAAGCGCGTCGGAGAGGCCGTGACGGATGCCCGCAGCCAGGACGGGCGGCAAGTTGGCGAGCTGCGTCGGGTCGAAGACCGCGCCGGCGGTCGCCGAGTGCCCCGAAGACTGGAATTTCTGTAGCACGTCCGCAGGGATGTATTTCGCGATGGAGGACGCCATCCCCTGCGTGAGGATCGTGCCCATGATGGCGAGTCCGAGCGCCGATCCCATTGAGCGCGATAGCTGAGTGGCCGAGGTTGCCACGGCCATATCCGGGCGGCTGACCGAGTTCTGAACAACCAGCGTGTACGTCTGCATCGTCACCCCCAACCCGAGCCCGATCAGGATCATGGCTTCGATCAGGGTCTCGTTGCTGGTGTAGATGTCGAAGTTTGCGACCATGAAGTAGCCCACCGCCATCACAGCCAGGCCGGCCAGGATTGGAACCTTGTAGCGGCCGGTCCGCGATATCAGCTGGCCGCTGCCAATGCTGCTCACCACCATCGCCAGCAACATTGGAATCAGGATTTCGCCCGAATTGGTGGCGCTGTTTCCGATCACACCCTGCACGAATACAGGCAGGAAGAAGATGGCTCCGAACATGGTCATCGCGACGCCGATGCCGGCGAGGTTCGAGAACGTGAAGATCCGGCTCTTGAACAGGTGCAAGGGCAGCACGGGTTCCGGCGCTTTCCTTTCTACGAAGACAAAAGAAATGAATAGCAGGGCTGCTGCCGCATACAGGCCGATGATCTCCCACGAGTTCCAGGCGTACTGCCCGCCGCCCCACACGGTTGCCAGCAGAGCGCATGTGATGCCGAGAGACAGCGTGACGCTACCGAGGACGTCGATGGTGTGCTTGCGGCGCTCGTTGGGCACGTGCATATAGAGGGCGACGACCAGGAGCGTGAGCACTGCGAATGGCAGGTTGACGAAAAACAGCCACCGCCATGAGTAGTGGTCGGTGATGAATCCGCCGGCGGCGGGGCCGACGACCGACGCGAGCCCAAATGAGGCGCCCAGGATTCCCTGGTACTTGCCGCGCTCGCGCGGCGAGATGACGTCGCCGATGATCGCCTGAGACAGCGGCATGATGAAGCCCATGCCGGCACCCTGGATGAAGCGGGCGAAGACGAGGAACCAGAAGTTCGGAGCGAGTCCTGACAGCGCCGATCCGATTGCGAACACGACGATGCCCGTCATGTAGAGCGGCTTGCGGCCGTAGATGTCCGACAGCTTGCCGGCGATCGGAACCACGATCGTCGATGCCAGCATCGCCGAGATCGGGATCCAGCTGTAGTCCGCGATGCCGCCGAGCTCGGCCACGATGGTGGGGAGTGCCGGCGCGACGAGGGTCATGTTCAGCGAGGCGATGAGCGACCCGAGCATCAGGCCCGCGAACACGGCCAGGACGGCGCGGTCGACACTCTTCTTCTCCGCCTGAACGGTCTCGGTGCGAGACGCGACCGCGGTCATACGGCCGTGGTTTCCACGGGTTGGTGGCTCGGAGACGCCACCTCGGCGAGGGCGCGCCAGCCACGTGTAAGCGCGGCCAGGTCCTGGGGTGAAAGCCTGGACATCCACCGGCGAAGGTGGGCGTGGCTGCCTTCGCGCAGGTCGGTGACGAGCTGGATTCCGGCGCGAGTCAGCGTGAGCAGAACGCGCCGGCGGTCGGCGGTGTCCTCGCGGCGCTCGAAGTAGCCGGCGCGGACGAGTCGGTCGGCGAGGACGCTCGCAGCGGGCAGGCTGATGCCGAAGAGCTCGGCCAGCCGGCCCACCGTGGCGACCTCTTCATCTCGAAGCAGGTAGATCGCGCGCAGCTGCTGCATCGAGATGTCGAGGTCCCGCCAGCGACCGGCCGTCGAGGTCAGCAGCGCACGGTGGACCTTCTTGTAGGACGCGAGGGCTTCGTCGACAGATCCATAGGCCATAGTTGCACTTTACCAAACTATTCCGTAAGGCGAAACCTTTTACCGAGGCGGGCCGAAGGTTACCGGCTGCGCGGCAGACCGAGCACCCGCTCGGCGAGGATGTTGCGCAGCACCTCGGACGTTCCCGCCTCGATCGTGTTCGCGCGGGAGCGCAGGAACTGGTACTTCCAGCCCTCGCCGTCCCCCACCTGTCCCGCCGGGCCCGCCACGTCAACCGCGGTCTCCGCCATCTGCTGGTTCAGCTCGGACCACATGAGCTTGAGGATCGAGCCCTCCGGCCCGGGAATCCCGTTCCGCTTCATTGCGGTGAGCGCGCGGTACCCGTTCAGCTGCAGAGCCCGCGCCTCGATCGTGAACTTGGCGATTTTCTGGCGCACCAGAGGATCTGAGCCGCGCCCAAGCTTTCGTGCATGGTCGGCGAGCTCGGCCGCCGTTATCTGCGCGCGCGTCGCCAGCGCCATGCCGAGCGTGCCGCGCTCGTGCAGCAGCGTCGTCATCGCCACCGCCCAGCCCTTGCCGGCCTCGCCAAGGATTTGCGACTTCGGCACCTCGACATCCTTGAAGAAGATCTCGTTGAACTCGGCGTCGCCGGTGATCTGCACCAGCGGCCTTACCTCGACGCCTGGGCTCTCCATGTCGACGAGCAGATAAGTGAGGCCGTCGCGCGGGTTGGCCTCCTTGCGCTCGCGCGTGACCAACATGCACCACTTGGCGACGTGCGCCAGGGTCGTCCAGACTTTCTGGCCGTTGACCACGTAGTGGTCGCCCTTGTCCTCGGCGCGGGTTTGCAAACCCGACAGGTCGCTCCCCGCGTTGGGCTCGCTGAAGCCCTGGCACCAGATCTCCTCCGCCGAGAGCAGAGGCGCCAGGTAGCGCCTCTTCTGCTCTTCGGTCCCGTGCGTGATGACCACCGGACCGCCCATGCCCAGGCCGATCACGTTGATGGGTTCGGGCGCCTGGGCCAGGATCATCTCGTCGTTGAAGATGAGCTGCTCCATGAATCCCGCTCCGCGCCCGCCGTACTCCTTCGGCCAGGTAATGCCGACGTAGCCGGCGTCGTAGAGCTTCTTCTGCCATGCACGCCGGCTATCGATGAAAGTCTTCTGGCCCTCCGCCATCGAACCGTTGTCCCGCGGTTTGTTCGCCTTTAGCCAGACGCGAACCTCGTCGCGAAATATCTTCTCGGGCTCGCTCAGCTCGAAGTCCACGTGCCTACCTTAAGCCACCGCCGGAATCACGTCGGACGCCAGCAGCTGCAGCGCGTCGCGGTCATCGAGCACGAAGTGCTGCAGCATGAAAAGGTCGACGCCCAGCTTGGCGTAGCGCTTGATCTGTTCCGCCACCTCGTCCGCGGTGCCGACCAAAGCCGACTGCCGTGCCGCAGCCAGAGTTTCGTCGGGTGAGTCTCGCTTGAGACGAGGCACGACTTTCGCCAGGTTCAACGCTCGTTCTCGGAGCTCGTTCTTGTCCCTGCCGATGATGTAATTCAGCATCACGGAGTAGCGAATGGACGCCGGGTCGCGTCCGATCTGCTTGCAGGCTCGATTGATCACGTCCCGCTTGTGCCGATACTCGTCCTGGTCCAACCGGGTGTAGTTCCACTCGTCGGCTTCGCGCGCGACGAGCGGAAGCGCCCGTTTCTCACCGACGCCGCCCATCAACAGCGGGATCGGGTTCTGCGCCGGTTTGGGATTGGAGATGGCCCACGTGTCGCGGATCCGCGCCACGCCTTGCTCGAGGCGGTCCATGCGCTCACCGACGGTGAGGAAAGGGACCCCGAACATCTCGTGCTCTCGCTCGTTCCATCCGGCGCCGACGCCGAGGATGAGCCTCCCCTTGCTCAGAACGTCGACCGATGCAGCTTTCCGCGCGAGTATCGCCGCGTGATGAAAGGTCATCGGGCTCACCATCGGCCCGAACTGGATCGACTTCGTCCACTCGGCCGCGAGCGCTAGCGAGGTCCAGCAATCGATGCAGTCGCGCGTGTCATCTCCCATGAGCGAGATGAGGTGCTCGCTGCGGCGCAGCGACGCAAAACCGAGCGCTTCAACGTCGTGACACAACCGGCGCCACCGCTCCCAATTGAGCCCTTCCTGGCCCTCGATCATGATCCCGATCTTCGCCATTACAACTGGATCGTAAGGCGGGCCGGGTGGTTCAGGCCTCCGGTTCGGTCAGCTGATCCATCTCGGACTCGATGCGTTCCTTGGTCGCCCCGAGGCCGTTGAGCACTTGCGACCCTATGCCCTCGCGCTCCGTCGCCAGCGCCAGCAAGACGTGGCCGGTGCTCACGCGGGGGTCGCCGGCCGCAGCGCAGAGCCTGAAGGCGGTCTCGATCACGAGCTTGACTCGCGACGTGGGAATGATGTGGGTTCGGGTGACGCCTTTGTGCTTGCCCGCCAACCTCTCGATCTCAGCTCGGGCTGCGCCTTCATCAACTTGCAGAGCGGCGAGGATCTTCGCCGACTGGAAGCCGGCGTCCTCGAACGCCGCCAGCACCATATGTTCCGTCCCGATGAAGGAGTGGCTCGCCTTGAGAGCCTCGGCCTGAGCCAGCGTGAGCAACTTTTGCGCACTTGCAGTGAAGCGTTCGAAGGGGTACGTGCCGGGCGCGGATCGTTTTCCGACAGCCAGCTCGACCGCACGTCGCAAGGTCGCCCAGCGAGGTGGGACCGCCAAACGCTGAAGGTAGGGCCGAGTCTCGACGTCGATCCTTGGCTCTCCTGGAGAGGGGGTATAGCGCTGCATCCAGTCCAAGACAGCCGCGATGACGATCGAGTTGACCGGCATCCCGATTCGGGCCGAGGCCTGGTCGAGCCGCGCGAACATCTCGTCGGTGAATCGCACCGTCGTCGCCTTCGGCATAGGTGCAATTTGACGTCACTTTGCAATCATTGTCAAGGCCTCGAGCGGCCTGAAGTTCAAGATGCGGTCCATCGGGATCGCGGCGCGTCGCGCCATCCAGGCGCCCATCGGGACGTACGCGAACTCGGCCGGGGCGTGCGCATCGGCGTCAAGCGAGAACGTGCAGCCGAGGTCCAGCGCCAGTCGGGCTTGCTCGGGCGAAAGATCCATTCGTGCCGGGTCGCAGTCGATCTCCAGCGCGACCCCGTTGCGCGCTGCCGCACGAAACACCTGCTCGAAGTCGTATGTGGCGCCTTCGCGCGATCCAGGACGGCGGCCTGTCGGGTGGCCGATCACGTCGACGTTGGGGTTGGAAACTGCGCGCATCATCCGTTCCGTCATTGCCGACGGCTCCTGTCGAAGCTTCACATGTGGCGAGGCGATGACGACGTCGAGGAGCTCGAGCACCGCATCGGGAAGATCCAGACTGCCGTCCTCGAGGATGTCGACCTCGATCCCTTGCAGCAGGGCGAGCCCGTGGATCTCATTTTCCACCTGCTCGCGCTCGCGCGACTGGGCGAGCAACCGCGCAGCATCCAGCCCGTTGACGACCTTGATCCGCGGCGAATGGTCGGTGACACCGAGGTACTTGTAGCCCAGCGTTTTCGCGGCCCTCGCCATCTCGAGCATCGTGGCGCGGCCGTCGCTCCAATCCGTGTGCGAGTGCAGGTCGCCCTGGTAGGCGCTGAGATCGATGCTCGACTCGTCGTCGCGCGCCGGCTGGCCGGTCTCGGCGCGAAGCCTTTCGAGGTACGTGCTCTGTCCGGTTTCGATCAGCCCGGCCAGCACCTTGGCAATGCCTTCACCCACCCCTTCGATCGAGGTGAGCTTGTTGTCCTTGAACAGCGCGTCGAGGTTCGGCCGTTCCAGCGCAAGCGTCCAGGCCGCCGCCGAGAAGGCGCGAGCTCGATAAACCTCCTTGGGGTTCTGCCGCAGCAGATATCCGATCTCCGAAAGCACCTGTGCGGCGGCAATCGCGTCCACCCGTCAATTGTGTGAGCATCTAGCGGTGGCCAAGCCGAAGCTCACGCAGCGCGATCCCATCCCTGACTTGATCGAGTCGCTGCTGGCCGACCTTGGCGAAGATCCCTCGCGGCAGGGCCTGAAGGCGACGCCGAGCCGAGTGTCGCGAGCGCTCCGAGAGCTGACCGACGGCTATGGCCTCAGCGCGGCCGACATCATCGCCGGCGCTGTGTTCGACCAGGACTACGACGAGATGGTGCTGGTCAAGGACATTCCTTTCTACAGCCTCTGTGAGCACCACATGCTGCCTTTCTTCGGCAGCTGCCACGTGGGATATCTGCCCAAGGGAAAGGTGGTCGGGCTGAGCAAGATCCCGCGGATTGTCGGCGCGTTCGCCCACCGGCTCCAGCTACAGGAGCGCATGACCAAGGAGATCGCGGAGGCCCTGAACGAGGCGGTTGCGCCGAAGGGCGTCGGCGTGGTAGTCGAGGCGAGGCATCTGTGCATGGAGATGCGTGGGGTGCAGAAGCCGGGCGGGCAGCTGATCACGTCGTGCATGCTCGGCACCTTCCGAAAAGACGCGCGCACGCGGGCGGAATTCCTGGACCTGATCCGTCGCCCTTAAACAGCGACTCCTAGCAGCTTCGGGTTGGCAAGGCCGGCGGGGAAGCTGTCTGGCTCGTCGCGGCGGGTACTTCACAGCTGGGGAAAGAACATGTGGCAGCCATCAGCACCACGACATGAATGTGACGCGAATTCTGCGGTTTGCATGTCGAACTTGAGCATCTATTGCCATAAACTCCCGATTCAGCGTGAGAGGGAGGGTTTGGCGGACTTGGGCCCCGCTTGTGGTCCTGCTTCTTACTGCGGCCGCGTGCCAGCCAACGTGCAGCCCGCCCGCGGCGACACCTGTCGCCAGTCCCTCGTCGAGCCCATCCTCGAGTCCGTCGCCCAGCAGCTCTGCAGTTGCGGTGGCGACACCCTCAACGTCGCCTTCCGCAGCGGCGTCGCCGGTTGGATCGACGCTGGCAATTACCAGCCTTCCGTTCCATGGCGGCGAGGTCGGAATCCAGTACGTCCCAATCAGTCTGGGCGCCTCCGGCGGCAAGCCGCCCTATCAGTGGTCGATCACCGATGGCACGTTTCCACCGGGCCTCACGCTCTCCGCAGGCGGATCAGTCAGCGGCACCAATTCCGCCGGCGGACGTTTCGACTTCACGGTTCACGTCGTGGACTCCGCTGGCGCAGTGGCAAACCTCGGGTCTTCGGTGCAGATCTATTCCCCCCTCGTTACAGCCGCTTACTGCGCCGGACAGTGCGCTGTCGAGGACGGCTGCACCAACGCATGCGGGGTATTCGGGGGTGCCAGTGGAGGACTTGGGCCGTATGGATACACGATCACGGCCGGAGGCGTGCCACCCGGTATGGGGCTCAGCGGCCTCACATTGACGGGGACGTTTCAGGCTGGAGGGGTCGGAGCCTACAACCTCACTGTTGTGGTATCGGACCAGTACGGCGCGCAGGGCACGGTTGGCGCCAACTGGTACGTCTTCCCGCACATAGCCTTCAGCCAGACCAGTGCCACATGCGGTGCCATCAGAGTATTTAGCTGCTCGCTCCAGATCCCTTACTCGGGCGGCACGCCAAATGGAAAGCCCTCAGTCAGTGTGACCAGCGTGTCCGGTGCATCGCTCGGCACGTTGAGCGTCACGGGAGCCTGCGTCTCGACTCCCACTACAAATCCACCTCCGGGGATGGTGGCAGCGGCCGGCGGCGGTGCGATGAGGCTTGCAGCCGGCCCGCCAGACCAGAAGACCTGGTGTGCCTACAGGGGAACGATCACCTTCGTACTGGTCGATCAGAGTCCATGCGGCCCAGGCGCCAACTGCACGACGAGCAACATCCTTACCGTCCAGTTCGCGCTTTAGCGCTCGCGCGGTCGGGCCAACACATAAACGGTCCTTTATGCATTAGACTCCCATAAAGCAACCTTTATGTTTCTCCAGGGCCTCCGCCACGAGCTTCCGGACCACTTTCGGTCCTTCGCCAACCCCACACGCCTGCGCATCCTGGAGCGTCTGGGCAAGGTCGGCGAGGAAAACGTCAACGATCTCGCGCTCCACATGCGTATGAGCCAGCCGAGGATCTCGTGGCACCTGCGCCTGCTGCGCCTCGGCGGCGTCGTCCGGACACGGCGCGACGGTCGCCAGGTCTACTGCTCGCTGGATGTCGAAAACATCGCGCGCGAGCGCGCGCGGCTGGATGAGTTGCTGGGAATCACAGATCAAATGAAAGTTCGCGAGGAGGTCAGGACATGAAGAACGGCCAGAAGAACGGCCACAGGAACGGTCAGACCAACGGCAAGGTTCGCGTCGCGATAGTCGGCGTGGGCAACTGCGCGTCGTCGTTCGTGCAGGGTGTCCACTACTACCACGACGCGTCAGAGAAGACCTTCGTGCCCGGGCTGATGCACGTAAACCTCGGCGGCTATCACATCAACGACATCGAGTTCGTCGCCGCGTTCGACGTGGACAAGAAGAAGGTCGGCCTCGACCTTTCCGACGCCATCTTTGCCGGCGCCAACAACACGGTGAAGTTCACCGACGTACCGAAGACGGGCGTCAAGGTCCAGCGCGGCATGACGCACGACGGCATCGGCAAGTACTTGGCCGACATCGTCATCAAGGCGCCGGGCGAGACGTCCGACGTGGTCGGCATCCTTCGCAAGACAAAGGCCGATGTGCTCGTGAGCTATCTCCCGGTCGGCTCGGAGGAAGCGACGAAGTGGTATGTCGAGCAGGCGCTGCAGGCCGGCGTCGGTTTCGTCAACTGCATCCCCGTGTTCATCGCGCGCGAGCCGTACTGGCAGAAGCGGTTCGAAGAGAAGAACGTGCCGATCATCGGCGACGACATCAAGTCGCAGGTCGGCGCGACCATCATCCACCGCGTCCTCACGCGCTTGTTCCGCGACCGCGGCGTCAAGCTGGAGCGCACTTACCAGCTCAACTTCGGCGGCAACACCGACTTTCTCAACATGCTCGAGCGCGACCGACTGATGTCGAAGAAGATCTCGAAGACGAAGTCGGTGACTTCGCAGCTCGACTACGACATCGGCGCGGACAACGTCCACATCGGCCCGTCGGACTATGTGCCTTGGCTCAACGACCGCAAGTGGGCGTACATCCGGCTCGAAGGCCGCACCTTCGGCGATGTGCCGCTCAACGTCGAGCTCAAGCTCGAGGTCCACGACTCGCCCAACTCGGCGGGCATCGTCATCGACGCCGTCCGCTGCATCAAGCTCGCCCTCGACCGCGGAATTGGGGGTGCGCTCGAAGCACCGAGCTCGTATTTCATGAAGTCGCCGCCGGTTCAGTACAGCGACTCCGAGGCGAAGAGCCTGGTGGAGGAGTTCATCGATGCTGGTAAGGCCACATCAAACGGCCGCAGCCGCCGCATCGCGCGCACGAAGCCGGCGACCGCAGCTGCTCGCAGGTAGCTATTACGCGGGTGCGCGGATTCTGCGGGCAGTCCCGCCGGGCGTCCGCCATGCGGTTGCGGTACCGGGAGGAGCGGCCTGGTACTGGCTCAGCCCGGGCCAGCGACGCGCTGCGCTCGACAACTACGCCGCCGCGCTCGGGCGACACCCGACAGACCCTGAGGTAGCGCGCGTGGCCAGGCGCGCGTTTCAGAACTACGGTCGGATGTTGATGGACTTCCTGCTGATCGGCAGCCTCAGCCCCGAGGAGCTCGTCAAGCGCACGTCGATGGACGGCCGCGAGCACCTCGATGCGGCGCTGGCGCGCGGTCGCGGCGTCATCATGGCGGTTCCGCACATGGGCTCATGGGACATGGCCGGTGCATACGGCGGCGCGATCGGGTATCCGATCGCGGCGGTCACAGAAAAGTTCCCTGGATCGCTGAACGATGCTGTTTTGCGGACACGGCAGCGATTCGGAATGAATGTGATCATGCTCGGCCGTTCCGCCATCAGGGCAATCACCAAAGCGCTCGGCGCCAACCATGTCGTCGCCCTGCTCTGCGACCTCGAACAGGGTCCAGGCGTGGACGTGCGATTCTTCGGGCGGCATGCAATCGTGCCGGGCGGGCCCGCCGCCCTGGCCCTCAAGACCGGCGCGGCACTGATGCCGGCATGCCAGTACTCGGTCGCGCCTGGTCGTAACCACATCCACCTCGAGCCCGCCCTGGCGGTGAGTAAAGGCGACACCAAGGAGCGCCTCATGCAGCGGGTCATCGAGCGGTTCGAAGATTTCATCGAGCAGCGTCCTGACCAGTGGTACGCGTTTCGGCCAATGTTCAGGGCGCTGGGGAGTGAGTGAGTGGCGCTGGCGCGCATTCAAGATCGTTCAGTCGTTCGTCGAGCGCTTGCCTCGGTCATGGGCATATGCGCTCGCGGTCATCGCGGCCCGATTCGCATGGTGGTTCTCTCCGCTCGCGCGGCCGCGACTCGAGTACAACCTCAAGGTCGCTTGTCCCGAGCTCACGCCTCAGGAGGTGCGGAGGCTATCTCGGCTGAACTTTCGCAACCACGCCAAGGCCTACGCAGATCTGATGCTGCTGCCGCGCATGAAAGTCGAGTCGATGCGGCCACTTCTCCACGTCGAGCAAAGAGAGCTGGATTACCTCGCGCAGGCGCGCGCGCTCGGCAAGGGCGTCATGGTGGTGTCGTGTCACATGGGCTCGTACGAGGTGGTTTCGGCGATCTGGTCCGCGACCCTGGCGCCGGTCAGCCTGTTCGCCGAGGAGCTGGAGCCGCGGGCCCTCTTCGAGTGGTACCGCGATACGAGGGCTCGCCTTGGCATCAGCGTCCTGCCACTTCATCTGGGTGGGCTGCGCAAGGTCACCCAGGCACTGCAGGAAAAGGAGATGGTCGTCACCGCGATCGACCGGGATATCACGGGCACAGGTCACGTCATGCCATTCTTCGGGCGTCCGGCAGCGATCCCGCTTGGCCCCGCAGCCCTTTCGCTACGCCTGGGCACACCGCTTTTGCCCGTCTGCGTATATCGACTGTCGGACGATACTTACATGGCCGAGGCCGCGCCGCCGATGATCGCGCAATCCACTGGCGACGCGAAGGCGGACGAGGCTCGCGTGACGCAGGAGCTCCTGAGGCACATCGAAGGATTCATTCGAAGGCATCCGGAGCAGTGGCACGTACCACACAGAATCTGGGAAGGATCGCCGTAGCGTGAAGGTAGGGCTCGTCTCCCCGTACGACTTCGCATCGCCGGGTGGCGTGACCGATCACGTTCGCCACCTCGCGCGTCAGCTGCGGCGGCTCGATCATCAGGTGCGCATCTTCGCGCCCTCCAGCCGAGCGGACGTCGACTTCGATTCCGCGGAGTTCTATCGAATCGGAAGCCCGATCGCGCTGCCAGTCAACGATTCGGTCGCTCGCATCACGCTCAGTTTTCACTTAGCCGACCGAGTCTCGGCGATCGTCGAGCGCGAGCGATTCGACATCCTGCACTTCCACGAGCCGCTCATGCCTGCGCTGCCCATCACGATGCTACGAATGTCGCGAACCGCAAATGTCGGCACGTTCCACGCCTTCGCCAAATCGAACATCGGCTACCTCTACGGCCGCCCAATCCTTGAGCCGTACCTCGCGCACCTTGACCGTGGAATCGCAGTGAGTGAACCCGCGAAGGCCTTTGTCAACCGTTACTTTCCGGACTTCCCGCTCCGCGTCATTCCCAACGGGATCGACACCAGCGTGTTCCATCCAGGGCACCCACCGATCCGACACTTGCGGGACGACCGGGTCAACATTCTTTTCGTCGGCAGGCTCGAGAAGCGCAAGGGACTCGGATACCTCTTGCGCGCTTACGAGTTCATGAAGCCGCGTGTCCCAAACACGCGGCTCATCGTCGTCGGCGACGGCCCGCTCAGGAACAGTGTCGAGTCGTACATCTCCAGGCACCGGCTACCGGATGTCGTGATGGCCGGCTACGTCCCGGACTCCGTGCTGCCTCGCTACTACTGCAGCGCCGACATCTTCTGCGCGCCGGCGACGGGTGCAGAGAGCTTCGGCATCGTGCTGCTGGAGGCGATGGCTAGCGGTTTGCCGGTGGTGGCGACCGAGATCGACGGCTATATGTCCGTGCTGGAGCCGGGCCTCGACAGCCTCACGGTGAGGCCCAAGGGTTCGGCTGAGCTCGGGGCGGCGCTTGTGATCCTCGCGCGCGACGCTCACCTGCGCAAGCGAATGGGCGACTACGGCCTCGAGAAGGCACAGAAGTACGCGTGGGAGGAAGTGGCGTCCGAAGTGCTGGAGGTCTATGGCGAAGCGCGGCAAGCGCGTGCGCGGCGAGAGGCAGTGGTTTCACGAGAGGTGATGAATGTTCACGACGCGGTTTGAAGCCTGGGTCCGCCGCCACGCAGAAGCGCTGATGAACGCGCTCGGCCGGTTGCCGGTCACCCCTAACCAGATTACCGTGGTGGGCACGCTGCTCACGTTTGTCGCAGCCGTGCTGACGGCCGCGGGCCAGCTTCGATGGGGCGGCGTGGTGCTTGCCTTCGCAGGCACGTTCGACATCCTGGACGGCGCGCTTGCGCGCTCGACGCGGCGCAGCTACCCGTATGGTGCCTTTCTCGATTCGACCCTCGATCGCTATTCGGAGGGTGCGATGTACCTCGGGCTGGTGGCGTACTTCGCGACCTTCGGGGGGCCGCTCCAGCGCTGGCTGCTCCTGGGCACGGTGGCGGCGCTCGGGGGTTCTTTCCTGGTGAGCTACGTGCGGGCGCGGGCCCAGAGCTTGGGGTTCACATGCGAGACGGGATTGTTCGCGCGGCCCGAACGCGTGGTGGCGCTGGTGGTCGGTTTGATCTTCGGCGGGGTCGTTCTCGCGGGCGTCGTCTTCCTGCTCGCGATCCTGACCAACTTGACCGCGCTCCAGCGCATCCGCGAGGTCTGGCTGCAGGGCCGCGCCCAGCGGCTGGCGCGCGAGCGCGAAGCCGCGACAGCGCCGGCGAGCGGCCAACCCGTCAAGCCCTGACGCCGTTGAGCGGGACGTAATTCCCAGACTCGACCTGCGTTAGTACGAGCGTGCGCCGCGGCCTGGTGGTGTGCCTCTTGGTGTGTCTCGCCTGCAACCCGTTGCCCACCGCGTCGTCCCATAGCACGCCCACACCACCACGAGCTAAGACCCTCAGCGCGGGCGGAGTGGTCGAGTATCCGGTTCCCAACCCCCCACTGGCGAACGTCCCCGGTTGTTTCACCTGCGCGGACGGCCTCGGCAAGGTGGCCTTGGGGGGTGACGGAAACGTCTGGTTCGCCGATCCCGCACACAACAAGATTGGTCGGATCACACCGGCGGGCTCGATCACCGAGTTCGACGTCCCCGGCTCGGGATACCGCGTCCCGTCAATGACTCGAGACCGCGCCGGCAACATCTGGATGGCAGCGCAGGGTGTCGGTGGGGAGAGCCGCGGTTGGATCATGCGAGTGAGCCCCGCCGGAGCAGTCACCCGGTTCGCGATCCCGAACTCTCCCCTGGGCGTCGTCGTCGGATCCGACGGCAACGTCTGGTTCCCCGAGGGCTACGGCGCGAGCTGGCTGGGTAGGCTGACCCCCAAGGGCGCATACACCGAGTTTCAGCTCCCGCCTTCTGGCGGCCAGCCAAATGGGATAGTCGCCGGTCCAGGCGGCAATCTGTGGATCGTCGAGTCAAGCCGCGACCGTGTGGACGTCGCCCGAGTCACGACTACCGGCAAGGGCAAGGATTTCCCATTGGATCTCGTGACAGACCCGCTCTCCGCCCACTCCATCGCGGTCGGCCCCGACGGCAACCTGTGGGTGGGGGCGAGGGGCGAGATCGACAGGCTGACGCCGGCCGGTGCGTTCACATCGTTTCGTTTGCCGAAGGACGCAGACGCCAGCGATCTGACCAGTGGTCCCGACGGCAACCTGTGGTACCTCGACGGAGCTTCGAATTCCATCGGCCGCATGACCGTGCAAGGCGTCGTGCGCGCGTTCCCACTCCCAAGCGGCGCCGCCCCCTACGGCCTCACAGCCGGATCAGACGGCAGGATGTGGTTCGCGGAGTGGGGCTACAAGATCGCAAGCATTGGGGTCACGGTGCCGGTGCCATCCTTCAGCGCCCAGATCCTGAATTTCAGCGCTGCCCAGGCGGCCGTCCAGCGGCTCACTGTCCAGAACTCCGGCGACGCGGCCTTGAGCATTGACGCGGCGAGGGTAGGCGGTGGAAACGCAGATGCTTTCCGCATCGCGGCCGATGACTGCATCCGCCGGACCATCAAGCCGGGCGGCGAATGCTCGATTTCGGTTTCGCTTACCGCAGGACAATCCTCTGGGGCGGTCGGCGCCTACGTCGAGCTCTACGACAACGCCACCGCAAGTCCGCAGCGGGCCTATCTGGTCGGCGGACTCGCCGCCTGCCGGCTGCCGGTTTATCAGCTCAGTGCAGATCCATCGACACCGACCACCACTGGATTCGTGGACGTGACCACGGGCGTGTTCCAGGAGGACCCGGAGGGGGCGTTCACCTATGACTCCACCGCGCTGCTGTATCGATCGGTGGCGTCACCTGTTCTGAGCGGCAGCTCTCCCGCCACATATGACCGTCAGGCGCGCCGGTGGCTTCCTACCCACGCGGCGGCCGTCTCGCCCGACGGATCGCGCTTCGCCTACTCGGCCGGCGTTCCCAACAGCCCACTGGCAACTGTTCACGTGGTCGACGTGGCGACGGGGCGCGACCGCACCTTGGAGCTCCCGAATAGGTCATGGATCATCAAGGGCTACGCTGCCGAAGGGATCTACCTTGGCCAGGGCTACGACCGCCGGGCGCCTGGCCTTTGGCTCGTCAACCCGGACACTGGTGCGCTCGGCACCGCCTTTTCCGGGGGAACCGTGACCGCGATCGGGAACGGCGCTGCCTGGCTGTCCACGCAGAATCCGGCGGATCCCCACCCTCCGGTTGAGATCAACGGCGCGCCCGGGAACGACGAGGTGGACAGGCGTGACCTCCGCACCGGCGCGACGAGCAGTTGGCTGTATATGCCCGGCACGGATATCGGAGTCTTGATGGTCGTCGGCAAAAGCCTCGTTGTCGGAGCCGTTCGGGACGGGGTCGGGACCACGCTGATGATGACGGCGCCCAACGTGACGCAGCCGCTGAAGGCACCGGTGGCGGGGGAGGACCTGTGGTCCTTCGCCAGCGCAGCCGAGACCAGCGATGGGGTATGGATTCCGGGTCGCGCCGGCCACCTCTATCTATGGACCCC
>WNFO01002584.1_pt1 | contig 22229 bp, 20 predicted proteins | sample 5400251 | NCBI WGS metagenome assembly WNFO01 (sample SAMN13153354, study PRJNA577476) | soil metagenome | isolation source: 100 cm saprolite under Madrone tree | place: USA:California | collected 2016-06-14
AAGATTCCGCTCGCACAGGGCCGTTTGTGGGATCACACGGAAACCATGCGCGGCGCGCAGCTGGCGGTCATCAACCAGACCATGGCGCGGCAGTATTGGCCGAATGGCGACGCCATTGGCCACCAGGTGCGCATACCTTCCCTGAAGGACCAGCCCCCCTATCAGCGGGCCGTTCCCGGAAGTGATAGCTGGATGCAAATTATCGGTATTGTTGCCGACACACGCGATGACGGCCTGCGTAAACCCGTCAAGCCCGCGGTCTATGTGCCTTTTACCACGCAGATGTGGATGTTTACGCAAATCCTGGTGCGCACGCGGATCGCGCCGCTTTCGCTTTTGCACGACGTTCGCGCGCAGCTTGTGCAGATCGATCCGGAACAACAGACCATGCGCGTGCGCGACCTCGACGCGTGGATTACCGGTCAGCAGGAGTATGCGGAGCAACGCCTGGTCGCCACGCTGTTCGGCATCTTCTCGGTTTTAGCGCTGGCGCTCGCAGCCGTTGGCCTTTACAGCGTTGTCTCCTACGGGGTCGCCACGCGCACCAACGAATTCGGTATTCGCATGGCCTTGGGCGCCAGGGCCGCGGACGTGTTCCGCATCGTGCTTTCCTCCACAGCGGTGAATGTGGGTACTGGACTAGCGGCTGGCCTCTTATTGAGCATCGCCTTAGACAAACTCTCCACCAAATGGGTGACCGAAAGCTCCCGCGATCCGTTGATCCTGACGGGCGTGACCCTGCTGCTCATCACCGCCGCCACGCTTGCTTGTCTCGTACCAGCGCGCCGTGCAGCCGCGACCGACCCCATGCAAGCGCTTCGTTACGACTAAGCCGCGCAGATTCCGCGCGCTTTTCCCCGACGCCTCGCTCGCCACTTTTTCCCCGATGTGCGAGACTCCCACTCAGCACCTGAGGAGTCTCGTCCATGAAACTCTCTGAAGTTGCGCAGAAGCTGGCTTGCCGCCTGGAAGGCGCGCCGGACACAGAAATCCGCGGCATCGCCGGCATCGAACACGCCGAGCCCGGCCAAATCACTTTTCTCGCCAATCGCCGCTACTTCCCTCTTCTAAAGACCACGCGCGCCTCCGCCGTGCTGATCGAAGACGGCATCAGCCTGGATCGTGGCGCCAGCTCGCCTCCCATCGCGGCCCTGCGCACGCCCAATCCGTACCTGGCCTTCGCTCACGCTATCGAGCTTTTTTACCGGCCGCCGCGCTATGAGCCTGGCATCCATCCCACCGCGATCGTTGCGAGGACCGCGCGCATCGCCGACGGCGCGCACATCGGCCCCTACTGCTTCATTGACGAACAGGCCGAGATTGGCCGCAACGCCGTCCTGCACAGCTTCGTCACCATTTATCGCGGCGCCAAAATCGGCGACGACTTCTTCGCGCACGCCCACGCCGTCGTCCGCGAATTCTGCCGCATCGGGGACCGCGTCATTCTCCAGAACGGAGTGGTCATCGGCGGCGATGGCCTCGGCTTTGCCAAGCAGGAGGGCGGCAGTTGGTACAAGATGCAGCAGTCCGGCCCAGCCGTCCTGGAAGACGACGTCGAGGTGCAAGCAAACGCTTGTGTCGACCGCGCGACGGTCGGCGAAACGCGCATCGGCCGCGGCAGCAAGCTCGATGATCTCGTGCTCGTCGGCCACGCCTCGCGCGTCGGCGAAAACACCATGCTGTGTGGCCAAGTGGGCCTCGCCGGCTCAACCAAAATCGGCAACGGCTGCATCCTAGCTGGCCAGGTAGGCACCGCCGGGCATCTTTCGGTTGGTGACGGTGCCGTGGTCACTGCGAAGAGTGGTATTCCCAGCGATATTCCTCCCAAGTCGCTCTATTCCGGCTATCCCGCCATCGAGAATCGCCAATGGCTTAAGAACACGGCGGCGCTGAATCGTTTGCCGGACTTGCAACGACGCGTGTGGGAACTGGAATCGGAGATTGAAAAACTGAAGAGTCGTTGAAGCGCTGCGTGGAACGTCAAGCTAACAGCGCTTACTTCTACGGCGCCCAGAACGGCTCGCGCGCCGGAACAAATTCCACCGGCACTTCGCCGACAAATGTCTTGAGCCAGCGAGTGCATTCCTCCATGCCGGCCTGCTCCGAGGGAATGTGCCCAAGAATGATCAGCGCCTTCGGCTTCCCTTCCGTCACCGCGTCCGCCACGTATTCGACGGTTTCCCATTCGCGCGGCTCTCCGGTGACGAGCACCTGGACGTCGCTCATTTCCAGCGCCCGTGTCTCCTTGCCGAAGCCGGAAGCGCCAGGAACCAGCGCCGCCTTGCGTACCTTCAGCTTGGGATCTCCCACAACGCGCATGACGCGAATCTTCAAGCGGCTCTTCAAATCACTGGCCAAGTGTTCCAAGTCCGTTTCCGGGACCGCGAAGAGATATTGGTTGCCCGGATCCTGAAACTTTTCCCAACCAAGCGCGTGTGCCATTCCCGCTTCGATCCCGTCCGGTTTTCGGCGGTGCCAATGATCGTGAAATCTCCAGATCACCAAACCGTGCTCCTGAATAAACGCGCGTTTGGCGGCCAAGACGGGATCGTTTTCCTTTTGCTCCAAGTCGTCAGGTTTATCGAGATGATTGTAAAAGGTTGGCTCGTGCGTGATGATCAGATTTTGTCCCGCCGCGGCCGCGCGCTGCAGCACATCGAACGTGGCCATCATGGTCACCGCGATGCCTTTGACCTCCGTGTCCGGGTTTCCGGCCTTGAACGTGTCCACCGTTTCCTGCTGCCACGGGACTCCCACATGCGCTTGAATGCGCGCAATCACCTCGCGCGCGGTCAAAGGCCTAGCTTGCGCGGCCGAAGAGACCGCGCCGATACTGCCTGCAGCCAAAAGCAGAAGCCCGCAACCTGGAATGCGTCTACTGTTCATACAAGACGAGTCCTTTCTCGACGAATCGAGTCTAACCGCAAGGTCTCACGCCCTTTCCGGCGGCGCAGCTCCAGGGAACCCAATGGGCCGCTGATCCGGCGGCAATCCCGCGGCCATGGCATCCTGCACGCGATCATTGAGCTCATCGCGCTCCTCGAGGGAATATTTCGAGGCATCGATCGGCTCCAGAAACTCCACCAGGATTTCTCCCGGGTAAATTCGTAGCGACCCCTTGCGCATCACTCTGTGCGCTCCCGAACACGCGATCGGCACAATAGGAACCCCTGCCTTGATGGCCATCACCACCGCGCCCTTCTTGAACGCCTGCAGCCGGCCATCCGGGCTGCGCGTGCCCTCCGGATAAATCAAGAAGGACTGCCCGGCGCGCAGCGATTGCGTGGCTTTCTCAACACTGGCAAGGGCCGAGTCTCGTTCATTGCGGTTAACGGGAATGAAGCCCGCCAGCGCAAACGCCTGCCCTGCAATCGGCCATTTGTACAACGATTCCTTCAGCAGAATCGCCACGCGCTTCGGAATGGCGCCCACGACCGCCGGGGCGTCCGCCGAACTGGTGTGATTGGCTACGAACAGACATGCATCCGCGGGAACCCGCTCGCGGCCGCTGATTCGTACCTTGCCACCGGCCAGCCGCATCAGAAACACGAGGCCTTTGACGCCACCCCAATACAAAGGATTTGGATTGCGCGAAATCAACGTGTACACAAGAAGCGGCGGCCCAGCGAGCAGCATGTACAGCGGAAGAGAGATGCAGATGAAAATAGCGCGAAGCATGATTCCGCAGAACTCTCTCGAATCCCGCGGCCAGCGTCAAGCCCGCGCCTCTATTGTTTCGCGGAGGCCGTGATCGGCTGCGTGGTGCCCCGCAGAATTCCTTCGCGGATGCGCTTGGCTTTTGCGCTGGCGTGCGAATCCTCGACGACTTGATAAAAAGTCTCCGTCGCTTCGTCAATCCGGAAGTCGATGGACATCTCGCGGTCATCGCGCCGGATCCGCACGTGCACGACGTTGCCGGCCTTCTGCGAATAAACCCAGCGCTCCGCGTTGCGCGGCGGCTCCGAGCCATTCCAGCTAAGAAGCACGTCGCCGGAGCGCAACCCCGCTCCCGCCGCGGAGCTCTCGGCTTCCAGATTTCGCACGATGACTTCTCCTGTCGCGCCGCGCTCAATGAAGAACCCCAGCGCTGGCCGTTTGCGCTGCGCGGTCCGCAAATCGAGGCCCGCGAGCGACAAAATCTGCCAGTAAGGCAGCGGATCCGCATGAGAGACATACTTGTGAAAGAATTCCTCGAAAGAGCCGCCCGCAACCTGCTCCGCCGTCAAGCGGATATCGAGGCTGTCGCGGTACGGCTTGTTTTGCCTGGCAAACTGATTATTCATCGCGCGTAACACATCATCGAGGCTCCTTTGGTTGTCCGTGCGATCGCGGATCAAAATATCCAGCAGCACGCCCAGAACTTGCCCCTTGGCGTAGTACGACACACTCGCTTCCGGCCGGTTATAGAGCGGATATTTCTCCAGCCATGCATCGAGGCTTGACTCCTCAGCGCTTTGCCAGCGGTTCGCCGGTCGCGCTTCGAGGTCGCTCACCTGCTGGCTCAAATCCAAATAAAACTGGTCCTTGCTCCATAATTGCGAGCGCACCACGGTATAGGCCGCGTATGTGTTCGTCACTCCCTCCGCGAACCACAGCGCGCGCGTGTATTGCTCCTTCGTATAGTCCACGGGGTCGAGCGTCGCCGGCCGGATGCGTTTCACGTTCCACAGGTGAAAAAACTCGTGAGCGGCAATATTCGGCAAGCCTTCCGCGGAGCGCAGCGAAATCGCCGTCGAATTGGCGTGCTCCATTCCCCCGCCCGCGCCTGCGGCCGCTTGCCCGAAGTGAATGATGAAAGTGTAGTGCTCGTACGGAGCCCCTTCCATCAGCCTCAGCTCGTACGCGCAAATCCGCCGCAACTCTTCCTCTACGTCTCTCTTCTTCCATTTGTCCCCATGCACCACAACGGAAACCGGTGGCGTCATCGCCGGCAGATCAAATTGGTCGATTTTTCCAAGTTCGATCGGTGCATCGACGAGCGCATCATAGCTTGCCGCTGCAAAAATGAATTCTCGCGCGCGCCCCACCGACTCCAGAGTATGAAGGGATGCACCCGCGGCTTGCCACTCCAGAGGAACATCTGGCATTGCGATCACCTCATTTTCAGCCCGGCGATCTGACGCATACATCAGAATCATGGCCGGATTGATGAACGCATGTTCGGAGTTCAGTTGCGTTGCAAAGGGCCCCGGCTCGTCCCAATACGTCGCGTAGCGCAGGGTGATCGTACCGTTGCCCGCTACTCGCCAGGTCAGCTTGTCCAGTTTTTCGACCGCAGCCTGATTTGCGCCGGCAAACGCCTCTACCTCGCGCACGTGCGCGCTGAAATCGCGAATTTGGTAAAGCGCATTCCACGCCGGCATCTGCACGATTACTTCTCCGGTCACGTCTGGAATCTCCATGCTGACGTGAAAGATGTGCCGTTCTGGGTGTTGAAGGGAAACTGTGTAGCGAATCGTGCCGCCCGCGCTGCTGGTCACGAGCGCGAGCAGAAACGCAGCAAAAATAATTCGCGATGCTGGAAACCGCCGGGCCTGCAGGATCATCACCGGGCTGGTGCCTCGGTGGGCACAACGCGCTCAAGCTTCTTCACTAATTTCTCGCATAAGCCGTCGAAACTGCCGTTGGACATAATCAACAAGAGGTCGCCGGGCTTCGCTTCGGCGGAAAGATACTCCGCGATGGCATCGGAGCCCGCGAAGGTGCGCGCCTCGCGGCCCAATTCCCGCACACTGGCAGCCACCGATTCGGGATCCATGCGATTGTCGTCACCAAGCTGCTGCGCCCGAAACACGCCTCCCAGGACCACGCGATCGGCTAGCGCCAATGCCTTCGGAAGCGATTCCTGAAATACTTTGCGCCGCATGGAATTCGAGCGCGGCTCCAGGATCGCCCACAGCCGCCGATTCGGCCAGCGGCTTCGCGCCGCCTCTATGGTCGCCCGTACCGCGGTCGGGTGATGCGCGAAATCGTCCACAACTAAAATGCCTGCATATTCGCCCTTCACATCCATTCGGCGCTTAACGCTGCGGAACGTTGCCAGCGCCTTCCCAACGGAATCGGCAGTGATGCCGCGCCCATGCGCCACAGCGATGGCAGCCAGCGAATTAAGCACGTTGTGACGCCCTGTGGCCGCCAACGCAAATTCGCCAAACGATTTGCCTTTACGCCGCACGCGGAATTTCGTCGTTTCGCCGTCAACCGCCACTTCATCCGCGATCCAATCGTTGCCTTCTGAAAATCCGTAGCTCTCCACCGGACAAAACGCCTTGCTCGCCGCCCGCCGCAAAGCCGGACCCGAATCTTCTGTGTCGCCCCAAATTACGACGCGCCCGGTGCGCGGCACCAAATTCACAAGTCTGCGGAACGCCAGCTCATACGTCTCGAAATCCGCATAAATGTCCGCGTGATCGAACTCCAGCGACGTAATGATCAAATCATCCGGGTGGTAGTGGAAAAATTTCGGCCCGCGATCCCAGAACGCGGTCTCGTACTCGTCACCTTCCAAAATAAAGTCCGCGCCACCACCCAGCCCATAACTCTTTCCAAAATTCTCCGCCACGCCGCCCACTAAAAAGTTCGGCCTCCGCCCCGCGTTGTGAAAAACCCACGCCAGCATCGCGGTCGTCGTGGTCTTCCCATGCGTACCGCTGACCACAATCGAATGCCGCCCCGGCAAAAACACTTCCTCCAAAATCTCCGGCAGCGAGCGGTACGGAATCTTTCGGTCCAATACTTCTTCCAGCTCCGGATTACCGCGCGCAATGATGTTCCCGACTATCACCAAATCCGGCGCCGGCTGTAGGTGCGCCGCATCAAACGCGTTGTAAAACGAGATTCCGAGGCTCTCCAGAAGCGTCGAGGCCGGTGGATATACACCACTATCCGAGCCGGTGACGCGAAACCCGTGCTCGCGCAGCATTCCGGCGAGCGGCGCCATCGCCGAGCCGCCAATCCCAATCACGTGTACGTGCTTCGCCTCACTCATCGAGTAACCGCTGCCTCCAAAATTTCCAACGTACCTTCGCCTTGCGCGTGCAACCGCGCGTTCACGCCCAGCGGAATGGTCAACATCGGCCGCAAAGTGTGGCCGACCGGCGCTCCAAACACGACGGGCACGCCCAGCGGGCCAAGAATTCGCGCGCAAACGTCGCGCACCGTCGGGCTGCCGGCCACCGGCGGCTCACACTCCGGAAAATCCCCCAGCACAATTCCCTTCACGCCATCCAGCTTCCTCGCCTGCCTGAAATGCATCAACACGCGGTCCACCTGGTACGGCTTCATCCCGCGATCGTCCAAAATGAGAATCGCTCCCCGCGTATCCAGCTCCCACGGCGTGCCAAACGTCGCCTCTACCATCGTCATGGCCCCGCCAAGCAGCCGTCCCTCGGCTTCCCCGTTGACGAGCGCTTCCCCACGCGTTGAGCAAAGACGCTTCGTCATAACCGCCGGGTTCACCCGCGCCAGCGTCCAAACCCGCCGCCACCATTGGCCCATAGAACGTTACCCACGACGCGCGCTGCCACAAGAAGATTTGTAGCGAGGTCACGTCGCTGAAGCCAATCAATACCTTCGGCGTCTGCAAGTGTTGCGCAAGCTCCTCGGCGAGCAGGTAGTTCGACCCATACCCGCCACGCAACGCAACCAAACCGGCGACCTGCTTCGCAGCTAATGCTCCAAGAAACTCTTGTCGCCGTTCTTCGAGGCTAGCGGCAAAATATCCCTCTGGGGACGACAATGGATTATCGGTCAAAGACATGCCGAACTTCAGGCGGCGCAATTCCCTAAGTCCGGCAACGTAGCTCTTTTCTTCCGCCGGAGAAGCGGGGGCGAAAATAGCCAGCATGTCCCCCTGCCTTAGTGCTCTCGGCTTTTGCAAGGAAGAAATCGATCGCGCCGAAGGAGAGGTCATTCGCGGTGCCCCTCGATAGGGGTGACCTCGGTCACCACCCCGACGCGATTGAGCCTTCCCACAATCTGTTCCTGCTGGCGATGACCGACCTCCGCCTGAAACTCCACGACCGAGTTCACCCCGACCATGGATACTCGAAACTGTTGCGGCTTGATCTTCAGCTCGGTAAACAATCGCTGCACCTCCCCTGCGATGTTGTCGGCATGGCTCCCTGTAATCCGAAAGCTCAGAATCCGCACCTTCAAGTTCGATCGCTGTGCAATCCAACCTAAGACCACCAGGCCAAACAGCACCAAACCGGTCGCGTATCCCCCGACGGCGTAGAGTCCCCCGCCTACCGCCATTCCGATGGCCGCCTCGACGAAAATAGTCGCCGCGGTGGTCAAGCCCACCAGCCCGCCGGCTTCGCGCAGAATCGCCCCCGCACCCAGAAAACCGATGCCTTGCACAAGATTGGAGGCAATGCGCGTAGAGGACGTGTCGCCGTACATTTTCGCCAGTTGGAAGGAAAGAATGGTGAACAGCGCCGACCCCATGCAAACAAAGGCGCTTGTGCGGATTCCAGCGGGGCGGCGATGCAGGTCGCGCTCGACGCCAATGGCAGCACCCAGCAGCGCTGCAAAACTCAGGCGCAGGACAATTTCATGGAGAGAGATCATTGGATTGCGCGAGCTTCACTCGCAACGACGCAATCTTACTATTTAGAGCTTGAATTGCGTCAATTTCGCGAAATGGCGTGCTCTTGCGAGTATCTCGCTGCGTTTCAGCGTCCGCAAGCGCTCCAGCCCGAATTTCTCGACGCAAAAGCTGCCCATCACCGACCCGTAGACCATTGCGCAGCGCAAAGATGCGTCGCTTTTGTTTCCCACGCTCGCCAAATAGCCCATGAAACCTCCGGCAAACGAATCGCCGGCTCCCGTGGGATCATGCGGCTCCTCCAGCGGGAATGCGGGCACGCAGAATACGCCCCGCGCGTCCACCAGCATCGCGCCGTACTCCCCGCGCTTCACCACCAGCGTCGACGGTCCCATCTTGAAAATGTGCCGTGCCGCGCGCAACAGATTGTGTTCATTCGAAAGCTGTCTAGTCTCCGTGTCATTGATCATCAAAATGTCGACGTGCCTCAGCGTCTCGCGCAAATCGGCATTCGTTCGTTCGATCCAGTAATTCATGGTGTCGAGCGCCGCGATTTTGGGCCGCTTGCGCACCTGGTGCAGCACGTCGCGCTGTAAATCCGGCGCAATGTTGGCGAGAAACACGAATTTCGAAGCGCGGTAGCGTTCCGGAAGCTGCGGCTTAAAGTCTGCGAACACGTTGAGCTCGGTAACCAGCGTCACGCGCTCGTTCAGATTTTCCGAATATTTCCCGGCCCAGAAAAATGTCTTTCCGGTGGCGTGCTCCAGCCCGTCGGTATCGATGTGGCGCCCGCGAAAAATCGCGGCGTCTTTTTCCGTGAAGTCGTCGCCGACGATGGCAACCAGGTCGACATGCGTAAAGAAGCTTGCCGCCACCGCAAAATACGTCGCCGCACCCCCCAGCGTGCGGTCCACTTTCCCATACGGGCTCTCGAGCGCGTCGAACGCCACCGAGCCGACCACGAGTAAGGACACAGGTTTCTCCTAGGAAAGATACTTGCCGATGATCGCAGCCAGCCGCTTCTTGGTCGCGGGCGGAACTAATTTCAAATCGGTGACTAAAGCATGCTTTAGCGCAGCACCGCACTTGCAAGTGCGCTCGACGGGCATGTCACGCACGGCCTCGCGCAGCACCTTCAGTGCGTTCTCCGCATTTTGATTCAGCGTCGCGATGATCTGCGTCGCGGTCACCGACTCGTGCTCCGGGTGCCAGCAGTCGTAATCCGTAATCATGGCGATGGTGGCATAACAAAGCTCCGCCTCGCGCGCCAGCTTCGCTTCCGTAACATTGGTCATCCCGATCACTTCAAACCGCAGTTGCCGGTGCAGATGCGCCTCGGCGAGCGTGGAAAATTGCGGCCCTTCGATGCAGACGTAAGTGCCGCGCGGATGCGCTTTTACGCCACACTTTGCGCTAGCACCGGCAAGCACCGCCGACACTTGCGGGCACGTAGGCTTGTCGAATGCCACGTGAGCGACCAACCCGCCGCCGAAAAACGTCGACACGCGGCTCCTCGTGCGGTCCACAAATTGGTCGGCCACCAGAAATTCTCCCGGCCGCAAATCCTCCTGCAGCGAGCCCACTGCACTCACGGAAATAATCCGTTCGACCCCAAGCTGCTTCATCGCGCAAATATTCGCGCGAAAATTGATCTCGCTCGGCAGAATGCGATGCCCTCGCCCATGCCGTGCCAGAAACGCCACCCGCTTCCCTTCCAGCGTGCCAACCACAATCGCATCCGACGCTTCCCCGAACGGCGTCTTCACGTGAATCTCGCGGGTGTCCTTCAGCCCGGCCATCGAGTAAAGCCCGCTGCCGCCGATGATGCCGATTGCCGCCGCCGCTTTTTTGCCACCCTTTCTTGCCCGCGCCGCCGTCATTCGCCTCCCCCGAAACCTGTGTCGCTCATTTCGCCGCCCCGTCCAATCCGCTGCGCGTCAAAATGTCGTTCACCGCGGAAAATGGATCTTTTTTTCTCTCCGCCACTTCTTCCGCCAATTGCGTCAACCGCGCCTCCCCGCCCGCTCCTCCCAGCGCCCGCTGCAACAACCGCGACTCCAGCAGTTCGATCAATCGCAGCTTCCAATGCTCTACGTGCTTGCGCTTGCGCTCTCCGCTCGCTTCGAAATGCCTGCGAAACCGCGCGATGGTCTCCGCCAGCCCGTCGATTCCTTTGTTCTCCGTCGCTACCGTGCGCACCACCGGAGGATGCCAGCCATCGCGCGGCATCACCAGCGACAACATGGCGTTCAACTGCTGCTCCAATCGGTCTGCACCCTCGCGATCGGATTTGTTCAACACAAAAATGTCGCCGATCTCCATCAGCCCGGCCTTCATGTTTTGAATGTCGTCGCCCATTCCGGGCACCAGCATCACCACCACGCAATCGGCCAGCCGCACGATGTCGATTTCGTCTTGCCCGACGCCGACCGTTTCGATCAACACTTGTTGCTTGCCCGCGGCATCAAGAAGCAGCGCCACCTCCGCCGTCGCCCGCGCTAGCCCTCCCAGAAATCCCCGCGTAGCCATCGAGCGAATAAACATCCCGGCGTCCCCGGCATGCCCTTGCATGCGGATGCGGTCCCCCAGAATCGCGCCTCCCGAGTAGGGGCTCGTCGGGTCCACCGCAATCACTCCAACTTGCTCCCGCTGCGTGCGGTAGTGCGCAGACAACCGGTCGACCAGCGTGCTCTTGCCCGTCCCCGGCGCCCCCGTCACTCCCGTCAGATACGCCTTTCCCGTCCGCGGAAACAGCAGCCGCAGCAATTCCTCCGCCTCCGGCTGATGATTTTCAATCGCGGTAATCGCTCGCGAAAGCGCTCGCACATCGCCGGCGCACACCCGCTGCGCCCAATTCTCAATCGACTGCGACATTGCTTTCCTGTGGAGCGCTCGAGCAGGCCAGGCGCATCACCCTATTTTGTCTTGCCGAGTAGCTGGCGGGCAATCACCAATCTCTGAATTTCGCTGGTCCCTTCCCCGATCGTGCATAGCTTCACGTCACGATAATACTTTTCCGCCGGATAGTCCTTGATGAACCCGTATCCGCCATGGATTTGCACGCACTCATTGGCCACGCGCACCGCCACTTCGCTGGCGAAAAGCTTGGCCATACTCGACTCGCGCGTGAACCGCGCATTGCCGCGGTCCGCCAGCCACGCCGCTTGATAAACGAGCAGCCGCGCCGCTTCCACCTGCGTGGCCATGTCCGCCAGCTTGAACTGAATGGCCTGAAACTCGCTGATCGCCTGGCCGAACTGTTTCCGCTGCTTGGCATATTTCGTCGCCGCTTCCAGCGCCCCCTGCGCCATGCCCAGCGCCAGCGCCGCGATCGAAATCCGCCCACCATCCAGGATCTTCAGGCTGCCGATAAATCCTTCTCCCTGTGCGCCCAGCAGGTTTTCTTCCGGCACCCGGCAGTCGGAGAAAATCACCTCCGAAGTGTCGCTCGCCCGCATCCCCAGCTTGTTTTCTTTCTTCCCCGGCTTGAATCCCGGCATCCCCTTTTCCAGGATGAACGCGCTAATCCCGTGCGAATTCTTCGCCTTGTCCGTCACCGCCATCGCTACGCAAACATCCGCGTAGTGGCCGTTGGTGGTGAACGTCTTCGCCCCGTTGAGCACCCAGTACTTGCCGTCTCGCTTGGCAGTTGTCCGCGTACCCCCCGCATCAGAACCGGCTTCCGGCTCCGTAAGCGACCACGCGCCGATCTTTTTGCCCTGCGCCAGCGGCGTCAGGTACTTCTTCTTCTGCGCGTCATTCCCAAATTTGAAGATGTGATTGCTGCACAGCGAGTTATGCGCCGCCACGATCAAGCCAACCGAGCCGTCCACACGCGACAGCTCTTCAATCGCAATCGCGTATTCAATGTATCCAAGGCCCGCGCCGCCAAATTGCTCCGGGAAAATCACACCCAGCAGTCCCATCTCCCCCAGCTTCGGCATAATCTCCACCGGAAAATGCGAAGCCTCGTCCCACTCCATCACATGCGGCGCAATCTCACCCTCGGCAAATTCGCGCACGCTACGCCGCAACTGCTGCTGCTCTTCGGTGAAAGTGAAATCCACTGGATCCTCGGTAGGCCTAAGTTTTATCTATAGCCAGACAAAGTCTGGCTTATAGATATTGTAACGCAGGAGGGCTACCGACCTACCGGATAGTTACTCTTCAATTCCTTCCGGATGTTCTTCACGCCCTCGCCTTCTGCGCCTGCGTCGCCACGTCCCGCAAAACTACCAAGGCCCGCTCGATTCCTTCGCGATTCACATCCACGTGCGTTACCAACCGCACCGCATACGGCGCCGTGTCCTGCGCCCAAATCCCGTGCCGGTACAGCGTTTCGCACAACTCCACCGCTGTCTTCCCCATTTCGGAGCAATCGAAAATCACGATGTTGCTGCGCACCTTGGCCGCATCAACCCGCAGCCCGCGTATCTGCGCAATCCCTTCCGCCAGTCGTCGCGCATTCCCATGATCGATATGCAACCGCCCCGGCGATTTCTCCAGTGCAATCAATCCCGCCGCCGCGATCACGCCTGCCTGCCGCATTCCGCCGCCAAACATTTTCCGGTACACTCGCCCCTTCTCGATAAACGCGCGCGTTCCCACAATCATCGATCCCACCGGCGCGCCCAATCCCTTCGACAAACAAAACATCACCGAATCCACTTTGCGCGTCATGTGCGAAACCTTTTCTCCCAAAGCTGTCGCAGCGTTGAAGACGCGCGCCCCATCGAGATGCACTTTCAATCCAGCCTCATGTGCGCGCTCGCAAGTCTCATCCACTTGCGCCGTCGGATACACCGTCCCGCCCCACATGTTGACCGTATTCTCCAGGCAAATCAGAGCCGTCTGCGAGTCGTAATAAATCTTCGGCCGAATCACCGCCTCGATCAGCTTCCAGCTCAAAATCCCGTCTTCCGCGCGCGCCACCCGCGGCATGCATCCCGCAATCGCCGACATCGAAGCCAGCTCATACAAATTCACATGGCTGCGCTCCTCGCAAATCACTTCGTCGCCGTGATGCGTCCAAACCTTGATCGCGATCAGATTCCCCATGCACCCGGTAGGCACAAACAGCGCCGCCTCTTTCCCAAAAATCTCGGCCGCCCGTGCCTCCAACCGGTTCACCGTCGGGTCCTCGCCATAAACGTCATCCCCAACCTCGGCCGACGCCATGGCAGCCCGCATCTCCGCCGTAGGCCGTGTCACCGTATCGCTGCGCAAATCCACCACGCCATCCCGCGGCGCCGCGATTCGATTCAAATCCATCACCACATCCGTCTTAGTCTCAGTAGCCACGTAATTCCCCTTCTTCTCTGCGCCCTCTGTGCCTCTGCCTCTGTGAACTCTGTGTTAAGTTTTTTCCCGCTTTCGTTTTACTTCATCAACTCAACAAAAACCTCGTTGGAAACGCTCACTCGTCCCGGCGCCAATCGCACCAAGCTCCCCTCCCGCTCAATCAACCCCGCCGAACTCAATCGCGCAAATCGCGAATCCAAAGAAACTCCATATTCCCGCTCGATCCGCGCAACATCGATCCCCTCCAACTGCCGCAATCCCAAAAATAATTCTTCCTCGAGCGCGCTCTCACGAGTGAGCTTCTCGTGCTGCTCCACCGGCAACCGCCCAGCCATCACCGCATTCACATAACCCGCCGCATCGTGCGCATTAGCCCACCGCTCCGTCCCCGAGAACGAGTGCGCCCCCGCTCCGAATCCCAAATACGCCTCTCTCCGCCAATACTTCAAATTGTGACGCGAAGTAAATCCTGCCTTCGCCCAATTCGAAATCTCGTAATGCTGATATCCCGCTTCCGCCAGAACCGCGCAACCCGTCTCATAAAACTCCGCCATCTCGTCATCGCTGGGCACATCTTCCGCACTGTACCGCTTTCCCCCGCGCAAAATCTCCCCGCCCAGCCGGCTGTCTTCGTCGACCTCCAGCAAATAAACCGAAACATGCTCCGGCGCGAGCACAACCAGTTCCTCAAGCGAATTCCGCCAGCTCGATCCAGTCTGCTTCGGAAGCCCCGCAATCAAGTCAAAGCTAATATTCGCAATCCCCGCCTCCCGCAAAATCCCCGCCGCCCGGTACACGTCCGCCCGCCGGTGCATCCGTCCCGCCGCCTTCAATTCCTCATCGCAAAAAGACTGCACCCCAAAACTAACGCGATTAATACCCGCCGCCACCCAAGCCGCGGCCTTCTCCGCCGTGACGGTCTCCGGATCAGCCTCCAAAGTAACTTCGCTCAGCTCGCTAGCAAAATTTTCTCGGACGGCATCAACGATTCGTCCCAAATGCCCCGGATCAAGCAAACTCGGCGTCCCCCCGCCAATGTAAATCGTATCCACCACCGCATCCGCAATCCCCGCCGGCAAATCAACCCCCGCCGCCGCATAAAACTCCCGGCGCCTCCTAATCTCATCACAAACGCACGCCACGTAAGGCGCAAACCGCGCCGTCGACACCACGCCCGTATGGAAGTTGCAATAAGTGCACTTCGTCTGACAAAACGGCACCTGCACGTAAATCCCAAGTCGATTCATAGCCTCGCAAAACTCTAACACCTTTGGTGTGCGGCGGTCTTGCCGCCGCTTTCACAGCGCAAGCCGAACCGAAAAATGACCGCGAGAATCTGGGCGTACCACGCGCGCAGTGTCATTCTGAGGGCATCCGATGAGGATGCCCGAAGAACCTCAACGTACAATCCGTGCAAAGCGTTGGCGCACGAAAATCTCTTCAACTCTTAGACTCCTCCACCCCCACAAAAATCTTCCTCTCCCGCGGCCCATCAAACTCACAAAGGAAAATTCCCTGCCACCGCCCCAACACCAATTTCCCCTCTTCCACAAAAATCACCTGACTAGCCCCCACCATCGCCGCCTTAGCGTGCGAATCCGTATTCCCCTCGCTGTGTCTGTAAGGCCCCGCGTGTGGCACCAATCGATCGAACACGCCCTCCAAGTCCGCAGCCACATCCGGGTCCGCATGCTCATTGATCGCTACGCCCGCCGTCGTATGCGGCACATACACATAACAAACCCCGCTCGCCACGCCAGCCTTCTTCACCACCCGTTCTACCGCCGCAGTCACGTCCACCAACTGCGTCCGCCACCCCGTCTTCACCCGCCAAGTTTCCATCGAAAGCTCTCTCCTGCTCTCCCTCAAGTCTAGCATCCACCATCTCTGCGAACCTCAGCGCTCTCTGCGTCTCTGCGTTATCTTTTTCTTTTCCTGTGTTAAATTCTTCAAGCTTCTCCTATGTCGAATCGCCTCCAAGACAAAGTCATCATCGTAACCGGCGCCGCCCAAGGCATCGGCTTCGGGTGCGCCAAGCTCTGCGCCGCCGAAGGCGCCTCCGTAGTCCTAGCCGACATCCAGCAAGACCGCGGCGAAAAATCCGCCGCCACAATCCGCAACGAAGGGGGCCGCGCCCAATTCCACCCGGTCGACGTCCGCGACGAATCGCAATGTGCCGCCCTAATCGACAACACCATCCGAACCCACAAAAAAATCGACGGCCTGGTCAACAACGCCGGCTGGTTTCCCCGTGCCACCCTAGAGCAAACCACTACGCAGCTCTGGGAAGAAGTCCTAAACGTCAACCTGCGCAGCGCCTTCTACTGCTGCAAATACGCCGTGCCGCGAATGCGGCAAGCCCGCGCCGGCAGCATCGTCAATATGGGCTCCATCTGCGGCATCCAAAGCCTGCCCAATCTAGTAGCCTACGGCGCAGCAAAAGGCGGTCTGCTCTCCCTCACCCGCACCCTAGCCGGCGCCCTCGCCGAGCACCGCATCCGCGTCAACTACGTCATCCCTGGATGGGTCTTCACCGAAGGCGAACTAGCCATCCAGAAGGGCGAAGGCCGCACCCCCGAAGACCTCCACAAAGCCGGCGAAAAACTAGCCTTCGGCCGCTCCCAAACCCCCCTGGAAACCGCCTACGCCGTCGTCTACCTCCTGAGCGACGAATCCGCCCAAGTCACCGGCACCACCCTGCACCTGGACGCCGGCGCCTCCACCCTCCCCATCCAGCCCGGCACCTACCCCGGCTAACCCAAACCATGATGTTGTAGGGGCGTGCTTTAGCGCGTCCCAGCCCCAGCGAAGCGAGGGGCCGCGTGCTGGCCACCGCCGGCTGGCATACGACTGGATCTAAATCTCTCCCGCGGGTGTCATCCTGAAGCTATCCGATGAGGATAGCTGAAGGACCTCAGCGTGAAGTCCTTGCAACGCGTTAAGTACGTGCACCCGTAGCGGCCGCCGACCGTGGCGGGCGTCTTCTGCAACTGTCAACCTTTTCGTTAAATGCCGCCCACATCTCAACCCGAACTAACTCAAATCCTGTAATCTCGGTGCCACAGATCTTAGATTACGAACCCAAGGAGATCCTCGCGATGCTACATCTCTTCACCCTAATTCTTCTGTTGTCGTCCCTGGCTCTGCCGCAGACCGCCACCAAAACCGAAGGTGACGAGTCCCAAATCATCGCCTTCGAAAATCTCTGGAACCAGATGCAAATCGCCCACGACGCCGACGCCATGGACCAACTGCTGGACCCCGATTTCGTCCTCACCGACTACGACGGCTCGGTCCTAAACAAAGCCCAGTTCCTCGCCTCCATCCGCGATAAGTCCAATCAACTCACCGTCGAAGTCTCCCAGGACATGAAACTCCACCGCCACGGCGACACCGTCATCGTCATCGGCGCCACCCACGAAAAGGGCGCCCTCAGAGGCAAACCCTACGAGCACCACGGCCGCTTCACCGACACCTGGATCAAGCGCGATTACCGCTGGCTATGCATCGCCAGCCAGCTAGCCCTAATCCCCAAATCCCTTTGAACCTACTGGAGAAGGAGAACATACGTGTCCAGATCACGGTCTACCCTCGTATCAGTCCTCTTGATGACACCGGCCCTGGCCAATATAACAGCAAGGCAATCCTTGCCCGCGCCAGCCAAGGCCGCAGAGGGTTCAGCTCCCTGTAACTTGGGTTCCATACCTTCAGATATCCAGAACCATCTCAAAACGGATTTTCGCTCTTGGAAGGTTCAGGAGCCCCAAGATCTAAGCCAATACACTCGGAAGACTTGGGCTGGTAAAAAGCCGCCAGCATGTCCGGGAATCGCCGCGGGGTTATTCCGAGGCGTGAAGACATCCTCCTATGCTCTTCTGCTCGTCCCCATCGATCACCCGGATGCGGGGTACAAGCTCCTAGTTTTCAGCCCCAAAACCGGGCTATCATCCTATGAAACGACAGTCGTCGAGCAGTCCAACGACCATGGAGCCTCTAACTATTTCATCCGAAAGGTCTCTGTCAGTGAGTTTTTCAGCGAGGAGTCGAAGCGAAAATTTCAGGTAGAGGCTGCAGACTGCATCCTGATGGTAGATTCTGCAGAAAAGGAATACGAAACCGACGTCTACTTTTGGTCGAATGGGCGCTTTCGGCGAGAGCCAGTGGATAATTAGCGCTTTGCAGCCAGCCTCATCTGCCAACCAAATTGCGCCAACAATTATTCTCTTGACTTTATTTCTGTCTCGTGTATCATACCGCTTGGGTAAACACACGCCTCGTCGGCTACCCCGGCTCCCATTTCGCTAAACCCTTTAGAATGCGCACTTACAAGCCACCCAACGTTGCTTGTCTCTAAGTCCCTTAAAATCGATAGCGGCGTTGCGCTGACGGCTTGGAAGCACGCACTTAAGTCCCTTTAGAATGAACACTTGCAAAAGTGTATCAAAACAAAGGACTTTAAGTCCCTTTAGAATGAACACTTGTGAGAAACAGGGGGAGGGGGGTGGGTGCAGCCTACGGAATCCGCACAATCCTATGCTCGCCCAGGGTATCGCTGCCCGAAAGCTTCTGCAACTCGCCGAGCCCGTCCATGCCCCACCGCGCCAGAAACGGCAGGAAGCACAACTCCCGCGACTGCAATGATTTATCGGGATAAATGAGATTCTCCAGAAACTGTTCATGCTCGGCCAACAGACCGCTCCTCTGATCCAGCGCCCGGCCCGTCTTCCGCCGCAGCTTTTCCAACTGAAACCCAATCTTGTTTCGCGCCGTCGCCACCGCACCAGTTAGGGTCGGATCCAATTTCTCGATCTGCGCGCCCAGCTCAGCCACTGTGCTCTCCATCTGCGCCTTATCGCGATCGAAATTCTCGGCCAGCACCGGCGGCACGGAAACCGACTCCATCTTCCGGCGCAGTTCCTGCGGACCAGCCCAGAGGTTCTCGATACAAAGGCCGTACTTCTGCAACAGCTTTTCCGCCTTGGCATCCAAAATCGTGAACGCTGCGCGCGGCAAAACCACCGGCATGCGCCCCAATAATTGTTCGTAAATCACGGAAGACTGCGCGAAATACGCAATCTCCGCAGGGCCGCCGAGATACGCCGCGGTCGGCAAGAGATAATCTTGTACCACCGGACGGAACAACGCATTCGCGCTGAACGTTTCCGGCGACGAATCCACCAGGCGCAGCGCCTCTTCACGCGTCCAGGTAACTTCTCCGCTCTTGAAATGCGCGTTGCTCGCCGCCACCGGCTGCCGCACGCCATCGCGAATGGTGAAAAGCAGCGTACTGCGCGCCGTCACTTTCACTTGCACGTCGTAGCGGGCGCTTTCCAATTCCCTGCCGCGCTGCAAAAGGCTTTCGTTCAATTCGTCGCGATCCTGAAGCGCTTTTTTGTATAGCGGCGCAGCGATGCGGTGCAGGCGCGCATCCAGCGGATCCAGCAGAATCAGTCCCTGCTCCGCAAAGAGCTGCGCAAACAATTTCCCAAACGCGCTGCCATACGTCTCTTCAGGGCTGTAGCTATTCTCCAGAATCCGCGAGATCGTTTCCCTGGCCGGACCAGCAAGCAGCCCCACCGCGTTCTTCACCTTCTCTTCAATGGCAGGCCCGAGCCGCACGTGACCTACCGGATGCCCAGCCGCAGCGTTCCCCGAAAGCTCAAAGCGCACCAGCTTGCCGGAATCAAACCAAGTCACATGGCGCACTTCGTCGAGGTCGTGGTCCTCGGTGGCCATCCAGAAAACGGGCACCGCTGGAATGCCCGCTTCGCTCAGCTCCTCCGCCAGCCGAATCGCGGTGACCGCCTTGTACACCGCATACGCCGGCCCGCCGAACAAACCGACTTGCTGCCCGCTAACCACAGCAACCGCGCCGCGCTCCAGTTTCTCGAGATTGCTTATCGCCGCGGCGCTCGCGCCGAAGGCAGCGTTCTGCTCGCGCAGTATGCGCGCGACCTCGCGTCGGCGCTCGGCAGGATAATCGAGGCTCGCCGCAACTTGCTTCACCGCATCCATATTCGGAGGATGCGCGTAAAACCGCTTCACACTGGAATAATCATCAATCAGGCAGACGAATAGCTTAGGCTGGTGCGGCAAGCGCCGAAAAGGGATAGAGACACAGCCCATGGGCAGTTAGATGATATACACGCTCTCTGGTAACACCAAGTGAGAACGCCGGGCATCCCGAATATCCCCCTTTTGGACGAACACGGGGTGTAAACGGTAGCCTCCCTTATGGGGCCTCTCTGCAACCTCTGTGTTCCGACCGCTGTGAACTCTGTATTGAGTGCCCTTTTTTTGGCTAAGCCCGCGCAGCGACGGGCTCGAAGACGGCCAGGAGTTCCAAAACGCGACGCTTGGCCGCTTCCGAAAGCGGCAGCAGCGGCGAGCGCGGCGCGCCGCCGCGATATCCGCGCTGGTCCATCACAAACTTCACGCCGGGAATGCCCAGCTCGGAAACGATCAGCTTCGACGCGCGCAGTAAATTCTTCTGCAGTTCACGCGCTATTTCAATCTGCCCGCGCCGCGTGACTTCATAAAGCTCCGCGCATTTTTCCGGCAGCGCGCTGGCCAGCGCCAGGATCGCGCCCTTCGCTCCAACTGTAAGCGACGGCAGCAGCACGCCCGCGCCTCCGGTCAACACCTGAAACGAGGCTGGAGTCGCCGCCACCATTTCTCCGACGCGCTGCACGTGCCCGGAACTCTCTTTAATTCCTATAATATTGGGATGCTCCGCGAGCACCGCCACTTCTGGCGCCTCCAGTGAAATCCCGGTGAACTGCGGCACGGAATACAGCATCACTGGAATCGGCGAAGCGTCCGCCACGCGCCGGTAGTGCGCGATGAAAGCATCCGCCTTGTACACCGGTTTGTAGTAATACGGCGTTTTCACCAGCGCGGCGTGATAGCCCAACTCGGCGGCGCGCTTGCTGCGTGAAATCGTTTCCGCAGTGGATTCAACTCCCGTTCCTGCGAGCAGCCGTTTCTGCGGAGCCGCTGCTTCTTTCGCAGCGACCAGCACGCTGTCCCACTCCGCGCGAGATAACAGTACCGATTCGCCCGTCGAGCCCTGCACGGCGTAACCCGCCAAGCCTGTCGCGTTGTAGCGCTGAATGTTTTGTTTTAAGTCCGCAAGAGCAACGGAATCATCCGCCGCGAACGGTGTGGTCAGTGCCGCAAACACTCCACTGAAATCCATCGTTCAATCTCCTGATGCCGGTGGCCCGCCGGTAGCCGCCACCTTGCGCTTGTGCAAATCCTGCAGCGCCGCCACTTCCGTACTCTGCTCTGTTAGCGCGCGAATCCCGCGCGCCGCCGCGTGTGCCGCCGCCAGCGTAGTGATGCAGGGAATATTGTAGCGAATCGCCGCGCGCCGAATCGATTTCTCGTCGTAGAACGACTCGCGGCCCAGCGGCGTGTTGATGATCAGATCGATCTTACCGGTCTTGACCAGGTCCACAATGTTCGGGCGTCCCTCGTTCACTTTGAAGACGGATTCCGCCTCAACGCCCACAGCTTGCAGCGCCGCGCAGGTTCCCCGCGTGGCCAGCAAGCGAAACCCGAGGGTCTGCAAATCCTTCCCCAGCGCTCCGACGTGCCGTTTGTCGCGGTCATTTACGCTGAGGAAAACCGTTCCGGTGCGCGGCAAGCGCTGGCCCGCCGCCAGCTGCGCTTTCGCAAAAGCTTGCCCGTAGGAACTAGAGATGCCCATCACTTCGCCGGTCGAACGCATCTCCGGTCCCAGAATCGTATCGACGCCGCGGAATTTGTTGAACGGAAACACCGGCGACTTCACGGAATAAAATTCGTGCACGGCAATTTCCGAAACACCGTTGTGCCGTACAAGCGGAAGATCCATATCCGTCAACTTTTTCCCCGCCATCAAACGGGCCGCGACTTTCGCCAGAGGCACGCCAGTCGCCTTGCTCACAAATGGCACGGTGCGCGAAGCGCGCGGATTCACTTCCAGCACGTACACCGTGTCGCGCTGAATCGCATACTGCACGTTCATCAGCCCGACGACTTTCAGCGCCAGCGCAAGCCGCTTGGTGTACTCGCGAATCGATTCGAGCATCGCGGGCGTCAAGCTCACCGGCGGCAGCACGCAGGAAGAATCGCCGGAATGCACGCCGGCCTCCTCGATGTGTTCCATGATGCCGCCGATCACCACATTTTCGCCGTCAGCCAAGGCGTCGACGTCCACTTCGGTGGCTTCCTCGAGAAACTGATCGATGAGGACGGGCCGCGCCGGACCCATCAGCGCGGCTTGAGCCACGTAATCACGCACGGTTTGCAAGTCGTAAGCGATGACCATGGCGCGTCCGCCGAGCACGTAACTGGGGCGGACGAGTACCGGCAAGCCAATTTCGGAGGCGAGGCG
>WNFO01000941.1_pt1 | contig 22209 bp, 17 predicted proteins | sample 5400251 | NCBI WGS metagenome assembly WNFO01 (sample SAMN13153354, study PRJNA577476) | soil metagenome | isolation source: 100 cm saprolite under Madrone tree | place: USA:California | collected 2016-06-14
AAACCGTACGTTCGGAAACCTCGATTCCCAGCTTGAGCAGTTCCCCGTGAATTCGTGGTGCGCCCCAGCCCACATTGGCCTCGGCCATCGTCTTCACCAGTTTTCGAATATCGGCGTTGGTCCGAGGCCGGCCTGGATTCGTGTGCCGGGATAATTGCGACCAGTAGCGTCTGAAACGCCTCCTTTGCCAGTCGAGAACGGTCTCGGGCCGGACAATCACCAAAGCCGACTTCCACTCCTTCCAGACTTTCCGCAGACAGACCCAAAATAGTCGGTCCGTTGGTCGAATCTTGGGATGCGGAACGCTTCGCTGGAAGATTGCCAACTGCTCGCGGAGAGCGAGATTCTCCAGCGCGACTTGTTCGTAGCCGCCAAGGATCAACAGGATCATCCGAAAAAGAGAGAGGATTGCGTTCAACATCAGGCCGGAGTGTGTTGGCTTCATCACTGAAAATCAACTGACTACGCGACAGATGGGATTTGGCGAGGCACAGGTAGCGGCGGAGCAGGCCGTTTCATGATTTTGAACACTACGGGATGTAATTTTTGCGGACCACAGGTCGATCAATCAATAAAGAAAAGCTGTTTGCCGAGATTGATCTGGTGATGAGGATGTGGAGCTAAGGATCTACGCTTCCATTCGGCACATCTCATCGCTTGTTGAGGCGGAAAAGTTGTGACCAAAAGTGTGACCAAAGCATGCCCAAACATGCCCATTTGTGACCGAAAACCGGTCACAAAATAGGTTTAAGTCATTGATTCTATTATGGAGGCGGCGGGAATCGAACCCGCGTCCGAAAACGTTCCGCAAGAGAGTCTACATACTTGTCAGGTTGCGATTTGTCTCGTACCCCGACCTAAAGCAACCTGCAAGCTGGCCGGGGCACAAGCCCGTTGAGTTTCGCCTCTCGCCGCCGGGCCAGCAGTTTGAGGCTATCCTGCAAAAAGTGACGCCCTTTAACTAACCTACAGGCGAATTAGTCAAGGACGTTAGCCGGTGTTAAGCGGCTAAAGCTGGCTGATAGTCAGCAGTTAATAGTTTCCACGTTTTTACGAGGTCATGGGCCTCGGTATGCGTCTCTTACTTCTGCGTCCCCGTCGAAACCGGTGCGCCCCCTCCTGAGCAGACTACCTTATTGTATATAGGTGCGGCTAAAAGAGATGTCAATTCCTGTATAATTCGCGCATGGAATTGAAAACGCAAGCGTTGGACCGCGTGCTGGAGGCCTTGTCGCCGGCGCTTGCGGCCGAGCTTGACCGGGTTGTCAGCGAAACACGCGAGGCTTTGGAGCAGGAGTTCCAAAAACGGCTTCAATCGGCCGTGCGGGAGGCCGAGTCGGCGAGCCGACAGGCCGCCGAAGCCGAACAGGAACAGGCTGTTCGCGAAGCTCGCGAGACAACTAAAAACCAGGTCACCGAGGAACTCAACGAGCAATTCAAGAAAACGCTCGAGCAGGCGACCAGCGCTCTGAAGTCGGAGGCGTCAACGGAACTCGCGCGGGTCCAGGAACAGCTCGATCAATTTCGCATTTTTGCAGACGCGCAGAAGCTGCTGGGAGAGGCAACGTCGCAGCCCGAAATACTCGCGCGTTTTCTGAAAATGACCGAGCCCTTTGCTCCCGCTCTTGCCGTCTACGTTGCGAAAACCGACGGGCTTGCGCTTTGGAAAACCCGCGGCAAAGCCGCATTTCCCGAGATCATTTCCCAGCAAACGACCGATCCCGAATTCTATTTCAAGATCGTGACTGTTCGAGGCAAGAAGGTAGCCGCTGCCTGTGCGGCGCAGCCATACAAGACGGAAGCCCTGGATTTCCTGGTCTTGACGATGGAGCGCGCTATCGAAGTCTTCGGTCTGAGGCTGCGAGCTCCGATGCTAAAGCCCGAGGTAGCGCCCAAGCCAACGCCGGTTCTGCCGCCCGCGAAAGCTCCGGCTCCCATTGCGCAGCCGGTGCCAACTCCTCCGGCACCCGTCGCACCGGCACCAATGCCCCCGGCGCCCCGTCCTGCGCCGCCCGCTCCCGCAGCAACACCCTCAAATGAACCCCCCAGTGCGCTCGACGTTCTGAAAGTCCAAACCGAGGCCCGCAGAACGGCCAGATTGTTGGTATCGGAGATCAAGCTGTATCACGAGGATGAATTAAAGGAAGGCCGGGAGAACCACGATATCTACGAACGATTGAAAAAGGAAATCGACCAGGGCCGCGAGCAATACAACCAGCGGGTTCCCGCCGCCGCTCTGGAGGGTCACGATTATTTTCACGAAGAACTTGTCCGCATACTCTGCGAGGGTAATGCTCCACTTCTGGGAAGGGCTTATCCTGGCCGATGAAATCATAAATGTTCAACAAACCTATTTCGTACAAGGCAGGCCAGTTTACCGAATCGGTCATTCGCGAGATGACGCGTCTGGCCCTCGAACATCAAGCGGTCAATCTGTCGCAGGGATTCCCAGACTTCGGAGCTCCCGAAGTGCTGAAGAAGGCGGCGGCCGACGCGATTTTCGCGGATATCAATCAATACGCCATAACGTGGGGCGCGAAAAGCTTCCGCGATGCGCTGGTGTACAAAACGAAGAAGTTCATGGGTCTCGACATCGATCCGGAGCGCGAGATCACCGTTTCGTGTGGTTCCACCGAAGCGATGATCGACGTGCTGCTGGCCGTCATCAATCCAGGCGACGAGGTCATCGTATTCGAGCCTTTCTACGAAAACTACGGGCCCGATGCGATTATCTCCGGCGCCACGCCGCGCTACGTGCAGCTCCGCCAGCCGGACTGGTCCTTCGATGAAAAAGAACTCGCGGGGGCCTTCAACAACAAGACGAAGGCCATCATTATTAATACGCCGAACAATCCGACCGGAAAGGTCTTCAGCCGCCAGGAACTTCAGTTGATCGCTGACCTTTGCCAGAAGTGGGATGTTCTGGCTGTCACCGACGAAATCTACGAACACATCATCTATGACGGCGAGAAGCACATCTCACCGATCATGCTCGACGGCATGCGGGAGCGGACGATCGTTGTGAACGGGATGTCCAAGACGTACAGCGTTACGGGCTGGCGGGTCGGATACATCATCGCTCCGCCGGGCATCACGGGCGCGATCCGGAAGATGCATGATTTCGTCACTGTGGGTGCGCCGGCGCCGTTACAGGAAGCAGGCGCAACAGCGCTTCGTCTGCCGGACTCGTATTACGAGGATCTGGCCAGACACTACCAGCAGCGCCGCGACCGCCTTATGAAGATGTTGACGGAGGCCGGCCTGAATCCCATGCTGCCAAAGGGCGCCTACTACATTATGTGCGACATCAGTAAATGGGGTTACCCGAACGATGTGGAGTTTGCCCGCTTCCTTGTTACAGAGATCGGCGTGGCGACGGTGCCTGGAAGCAGCTTCTTCAAGAACCCGGCTGCCGGCAAGGACATTATCCGGTTTACGTTCTGTAAAAGGGAGGAGACGCTGCGGGCTGCCGAAGAGCGGCTGCAGAAATTGCGACAACGAGTTTCCGCCCCGATGCAATAGTAAAACCAAATCGGTCTTGATTCGTCAAAAAACCGTTGTTGTTGGCTTGATATTACTTCGGTGCTCGTGGGTATAATTCCTCAGTTCAAACGCACATAAAAGACGAAAGGTTAAGAGCTATGAGTCAAAAAAGATTGCTTTATCTCACCTTGATCATTGCAACCCTGACGATCGGTGTAGTGATCGGGACGATCGTGTCGGGTGGGGTCAAAGCGACGGGTGAGCAGCAAAAGGCCGCTACCCTGGTGATCCCGGACCCGGTTTCACTTTCGAATGCGTTTTCGCAGATTGCTGCGAACCTCGACCCCGCGGTGGTCAACATCAACACGGAGGCGACCGTCGAGAATCCTCTGCGCGGACGCAACAATCAGCGCGACAAGAACAATCTCGATCCATTTGATTTCTTCGACTTCTTCGGCGGTACCCCCGACCAGCCGGACCGCAAGGCCCGGAACCTGGGTACCGGCTTCATCGTTGACAAGGCCGGATACATTATCACCAACCATCATGTCGTCGAGAAGGCCACCAAGATCATGGTCCGGCTCGATGACAAGTCCGAACATCAGGCCAAGCTCATCGGCAGCGACGCCGAGACGGACCTGGCTGTAGTCAAGATTGATGTCAGCCGCGATTTGCCGGTTGCCCGGCTTGGTAACTCTGACGCAGTGAAAGTCGGGGACTGGGTGCTGGCGATCGGCAGCCCGTTCAGCCTGGATCACACCGTCACTGCGGGCATCATCAGCGCCAAGGGCCGGGAGAATATCGCCGGAACGAGCAACCAGTTCCAGAGTTTCCTTCAGACGGATGCGGCCATCAACCCTGGAAACAGCGGAGGTCCGCTGGTGAATATGGCGGGCGAGGTGATCGGCATCAACACCGCCATCATTTCGGAAACGCGGCAGTCTGCAGGCCTGGGATTTGCTCTTCCTTCCAATACCGCGGCGAAGGTCTATAACCAGATCGTCATGAGTGGCAAGGTCACACGGGGTGGTATCGGCGTTGGCTATCGCGAGGATGCGGCGCTGTGCCGCGCCTTTGGTTTGAAGTCCGATTGCGGCGTGGTCGTTCAGAATGTGCTTCCGGGCGGTCCTGCTGCAAAAGCGGGGATCCAGCCGGGTGACGTCATTACCGAAATCAACGGAACCAAGATCACGAGCGGCTCCGTGCTTCTGGACGTCGTTGCGAATGCTTCGGTCGGAACCACGCTTCGCGCGAAGATCAATCGTGAAGGCAAGGAACAGTCGGTTTCGCTCGCCGTCGTCGACCGGGCGGAAGTGGTTAGCGGCCGGGCGAGCAATGACGTTCCGGAAAACAACGATCAGGGCGAAACCACTCAGGCTCGCCTCGGTATCCGGGTCCAGCCGATTACTCCGGACATGATGCGCCAGCTCAAGCTGGATTCGACTGACGGCGTCGTGGTTTCCTCTGTCGACTCCGGCGGCGTTGGAGAGGATGCCGGTCTCGCACGCGGAATGATCATTACCCGGATCGTCGCGGGCAACCAGAGGGTCGATGTCCGAAACGTGGACGACTTCAGGCGTGCCGAAAAACTTCTGAAGTCCGGTACGGATGTAGCCTTTATGGTTATGCAGCGCGATCCGAATACGAATCGATACCAGTCCGGATTCCTGGCGGTTACGATTCCCTAGACCACAAAGATACAAAGCTGTAGCGGCGGTCTATGACCGCCGGCGATGTCACCATCTGAGATCGCCGGCGGTCATAGACCGCCGCTACAGTTTTGTACAATGATCCATATGTGGGAACTCATCATCGACGGCCCGATCGACGGCATCAGCAACATGGCGATCGATGCGGCGCTGCTCGATGAGGTCGACTCCTCTTCCGATCTCCGCACAATCGTTCGTTTCTACGGCTGGGTCCGCCCGACGGTTTCGCTTGGAAGGAATCAAACGATCGATAAGGCCGTCGACACGGAATACTGCATCGCAAACGGCATCGACGTCGTTCACCGGCCGACCGGCGGCCGCGCCGTGCTGCACGACGACGAACTGACCTATGCCGTAATTTCCAACGACTCCTCGTTTTTTGGCGACACCATCTACGGAAACTACAAGCGCGTCTCCGAAGCGTTGTGTCTGGGTTACACGCGGTTGGGCGTTCCGGCCGTGCTGGCTCCCGACACTCGGAAAACAACCCCGGTCTCCAATGGAGGCGATCCGCCGTGCTTTCTATCGCCCGCGCGATACGAACTGATGGTCGGCGGCCGCAAGATTGTCGGCAGCGCCCAGCGCCGGGTCCGCCGCAGTTTCCTGCAGCATGGCTCCATGCCCATCACGTGCAATCGCGAGGTTCTTGCCCGCGCAACCCGCCTGCCGGACGCCTCCTCACTCGAAAGGGAGATGGCAGGTGTAGCCGAATTCCTTCCGGAAAGGCCCACCATCGAGGAACTTACAGGTTCTTTCACCCGGGCCTTCCAGGATTATTTTTGCATCGAGTTCCGGATTCGCAATTCGGACTAGACCACATCAGGACACGGATGCTATAAAAAAGCCGTTATGGTGACTAAAGAGGATGGCCGGCAGTTCGACGAACGGCGACAGGATATTCTCAAGCTGATCATCCGGTCCTACATCACGTCGGGCGAGCCGGTCGGCTCGAGGACGCTTTCCAAAGCGATCGGCTGGAAGCTGAGCCCCGCCACGATTCGAAATGTCATGTCGGACCTGGAAGATGCAGGTTACCTCACGCAGCCGCACACGTCCGCCGGCCGCATTCCGTCCGAGAAGGGTTACCGATTCTACGTCGACCATCTCGCCGACTCCGGCGAGGTCAGCAAATCCGACAAACTTTACATCAGCCGGATGCTTGCGGAAAGCGACACACCCGAAGACGTGATGGCGCGCGCTTCATATGTGCTTTCGACGATTTCGAAGAACGTGGGCATCGTCATTGCGCCCCCGATGGCCGCTACGATCCTGAAACACATCGAATTTGTGGAACTTGGGGAGGGCAAGGTTCTTGTCATCCTGGTTTCGAAATCCGGACTGCTCCAGAGGAAACTGATTCGGGTTGCTGACCGCTATACGCAGGAAGAACTCAACCGGGCGGGGAACTATCTCGTTGAAAAATTTGTCAACAAAAGCCTGATGCAGATCCGGAACGATCTGCTCGAGATGATGCAGGAAGAGCGGGAGCTCTTCGATCGTCTGATGTCGCTGCTTCGCGCGTGGCGCGGCAGCCTGGATGCGGAAGCGAACGACCACGGCATTTATCTGCAGGGTACATCGAACATTCTCAACCAGCCGGAGTTTGCGGATGTGGAGCGCATGCGGATGCTGTTCCAGATGTTCGAAGAGAAGGGACGGCTGGTGAAGATCCTGAATGAATGTATTTCATTCAACCCACCTGAAGGAGTGACGATCGCGATCGGTTCGGAACTCGGGATTCCCAGCATGCGCGATTTCACCTTTATTACTTCTTCCTACGCCTCCAATGATCGCACGACGGGATTTCTCGGGATCATCGGGCCGACGCGTATGGAATACGAACGTGGCATTTCGCTTGTGGGTTATCTCGGCCGGATCATGGGCGAGATGATCAACGCCTGACAAACTCGCAAAACCCCTTATAATTACAGATATGGGAGATAACGAACTTGCCGCCGATCAGGCGGCCCAGGACACGCAAGATATTCAAGCCCTGAAAGAAGAACGAGATAGCCTGTTCGACCGTCTACTTCGCAAACAGGCCGAGTTCGAGAACTATAAGAAGCGGATGGACCGGGAAAAAGCGGAATTTGTCCAGTTCGCATCCGCGGAAGTGATGAAAGAATTGCTGGGTACGGTCGACTCTTTCGAGCTTGCCCTCCGGAACGCGGCTTCCGGAGGCTCCGGCAAAGAAGAAGTGCTGCGCGGACTCGAATTGATCCAGAAACAGCTCCTGGATACGCTGGGACGTTTTGGACTGAAGGCGATCGAAGCTAAAGGGAAAAAATTCGACCCTAATTTCCATCAAGCGGTCGCTACGCAGGCCACTGAAGAAATGGAAGAGAACACTGTCATCGAAGAAATGCGCAAAGGATATACGCTCAACGGCCGTCTTCTGCGGCCCGCCATGGTGAGCGTCTCGGTCAAGAAAGATTAGGCATGGGACCGGAGGAATAATTCGGGGACAGACGTATAAATCACCTAATTAGCCAGTAAAGCTGACTTGAACACTAATTAGGTGATTTATACGTCTGTCCCCGAATTATTCCCCCCGGGTCCCAACGAAGGAAAAGGTAACGATTGAACGGAAAACGCGACTATTACGACGTGCTGGGCGTTGCGCGCAACGCCTCTGAACAGGAAATCAAAAGCGCCTACCGCAAGCTCGCGCTTCAGTACCACCCGGATCGCAATCCGGATAACAAAGAAGCCGAAGAAAGATTCAAGGAAGCCGCAGAAGCGTACTCGGTCCTGAGCGATTCGCAGAAACGCGGGCAGTACGACCGTTTCGGGCATGCCGGCGTGGGTACGGCAGCCGGCGGTGGTTTCGGATTCGATCCGAATGTATTTGCCGACTTCAGCGACATTCTCGGCGACATCTTCGGATTCGGCGACTTCTTCGGCACCGGCCGCCGTGGCAGTCGCGTCCAGAGGGGCGCGGATCTTCGCTACGATATCGAGCTGACGTTCGAGGAAGCCGCTTTCGGAACAACTACCAAGATCAAAGTTCCACGCCACGATACATGTGCGGAATGCAATGGCAGTGGAGCTCAGAAGGGTTCCGGTCCGACCACGTGCCCCACCTGCAACGGCTACGGCCAGGTGCGTTTCCAGCAAGGCTTTTTCGCTATAACGCGCACCTGCAGCCAATGTCATGGCACCGGCCAACTTATCAAGAATCGTTGCCATGGATGTCATGGAGAAGGCCGCGTAATCCGGGAAAGGACTCTCGACCTGAAGATCCCCGCGGGAGTAGATACGGGATCCAAGATGCGGGTAACCGGTGAGGGCGACGCCGGCGGTAAAGGTGGTTCCCCTGGAGATCTATACGTGTTTCTCAACGTTCAGGAGCACGAATTTTTCGAACGCCGCGAACACGATCTCTATTGCCACATTCCAATCACATTTCCTCAAGCCGCGTTGGGGGCGCAAATCATGGTTCCCACTCTCGAACACGAGGAAGAGAAGCTGTCGATTCCGGCCGGCACTCAAACGGCTTCGACGTTTCGAATCAAAGGCCGCGGCATCTCCAAGCGCGGGGGCTCAGCCCGTGGAGATCTTTACGTCACGGTGGATGTAACCGTCCCGGCCAAGCTTAACCGGGAGCAGAAGGAACTGCTGACGAAACTTTCCGAGACGATCCAGACGGAGAATAAGCCAATCCAGAAGAAGATTCTCGAACGCGTGAAAGAAATTTTTTCATAGCCGCGGCTAACGATCCCGATGTCCTGGAATCAGCTCACTCTTGATGTTCCGGACGATCTCAAAGATGCCGTTATCGGCGAGCTTTCTGACGACGGTGTCGCGGGAGTCTGGGAAATCCCGGTTCCGGAACTCGGCGTTACGCGGCTGATCCTGTACTTCGAGCCGCGATCCAATCTCGAAAAACTCGAAAAGCAGGTCCGCACGATCTTCGATCGTTCGTACCGGAAGGTTCCCATTATTTCGCGAGCCGTCGTGGAAGAGTGCGACTGGACCGAAGAGTGGAAGAAGTCCTACAGAAGTTTCCCAATCGGCGATGACTTCTTCGTGATTCCCAGCTGGGAGGATTGCAGGGTTCCCCACGACCGCTTACCCATCCGCATTGATCCCGGCCAGGCATTTGGCACGGGGACGCACGAGACGACACAACTCACGGTCGAGGCGCTGGAGCGCTGGATTGAGCCGGATCAGGTGGTTCTCGACGTCGGCACAGGTTCGGGAATTCTGGCAATCGTGTCGCGGCTTCTCGGCGCGAAGGAAGTGATCGCGTGCGATATCGACCCAATCGCCGTGCAGGTGGCGCATGCCAACATCGAACGCAATGCGGAAGACGAGGTCTGGACGTTCTCGGGGTCCGTCGATGCCGTGAAAAGCGAGTCGGTGCGCCTGATTCTTGGCAACCTGACGGCCGATCTCATCATGGACCTCTTTGAGGAGTTCAATCGCGTTCTTCAGCCTCACGGAATTGCGATCTTCTCCGGAATTCTTCAGGAGCAACGCGAGGAAATTTGTGAGGTCATCGACCGCTTCGGCTTTACCATCCATGAGGAACTCACCAGGGGTGAGTGGCTGGCCCTGATCGCCGAAAAGCATGGCGCTTAGATCCGTTTACCTGCCCGAACCTGCCTTTGAAAACGACCGTCTCTCCATCACCGGTGAAGAACATCGTCATCTGACCGTCGCACGCGCCGAACGGGATGAGCTTCTTGAAGTACTCGATGGTAAGGGAAATGTGTGGAGGGTCAGCGTCGAGTCGGTTCGCAAGCACGAGACTGTTGTGAAATTGCGGGAATCGCGCACGGTGCCGCGTGGGTCCATCGAATTGATCCTTGGAATGGCAATGATCAGGATCGCTGCATTCGAGCTGGCGCTCGAGAAGGCTGTCGAGGTCGGAGTCACGCGGATTGTGCCGTTCACCGCTTCGCGATCCAATCTCGCTCCGGGCAGAAGACACGATCGATGGCTTCGAATTCTGATCGAAGCGGCAAAACAGTCGAAACGGTATTACCTGCCGGCGCTCGATGAGCCGATGACGCTCGAACAGGTCCTCTCGATCCCCGCTGCTTCGAAGATTATGTTTGCGGAACGCGACGGCGGTCCGCTAAAGTCGGCTCTCGCAGGCTCGCCGGCGCTGTACCTGATCGGGCCCGAAGGCGGCTGGTCGGATCAGGAACTGGCTGAGGCGCGCGAACAGGGTTTTCATACGGTGTCACTTGGAGCGGTTATCCTCAAGGCGGAAACAGCAGCGATCGTTGGCGGTTCCCTGATCCGGTATGAACTGGGGGAATAACCACAAAGGCACAAAGGCACAAAGAAAGGCCGCATCAAGAATTTTTTTTGCGGCCTTTCTTTGTGCCTTTGTGCCTTTGTGGTTATTCCCCCAACAACGGCCTCTGGTCACCGAAGACCCCCGCGTTATTGCGAACGGCGCTCTGGTCACGGAAACAGGCTTTGCCTACCTGCGGCGTGCCCGCTTTCCGCTTTCGGGCCTTGGAGGCGACGAGTTTCAGGCCTTCGACGCGGGCCTCCATTTTGGGCTGGGGCCGCGGGTCGAATTCCAGATGGGCGGCGTGTTCCACAATTTTCTGCACATTAAAGAGAACGGCAGCGGCAACCGCAACGATTGGGGCGACTTTTCGCTTTCCACCAAAATCAAGATTCTCGACGAGACGCCGGTCCTTCCAGTCATCAGTTTTCGGCCTACCGTAGTATTGCCCAACAGCAATGATTCCAAGGGTATCGGAACCAATTCGATGAGCTTTTTCGCCAGTGTCCTTGCGGGCAAAAATGTTGGCCGAGCGTTCTTGTTCGGCAATGTGGGCCTTGGGATCCTTACGGATACGGTACAGGTCCGGGCCCAGCAGGACGTCTTGACCTACGGCCTGGCGGCGATGTTTCCCGTCAGCCCGAGATTCAGCCTGCTTTCAGAGTGGAACGGCCGGGAAAATCCTCGGTCCCATCCGACTCCGGGGGGTGAGGACCACGCTCAAGTCCGTCTGGGCATACAGTTACGGGCGGCCGGGGTCCGCTGGGACGCCGGCGTCACGGCGGGCCTGACCCATCTGGATCCCCGGGCAGGCGTGGTTTTTGGGCTTACAAAAGAATTCCGCCTATGGAAATGAGGGCGACAATCGGCTAAAATACCCCTGCCATTTTTAGTAAAGGACCTTCCAAGTAACACTCATGACAACAGAGCCCGAAGTTGAGCAAGTCTCGCCGAGCGAGACCGAAAGTCGAACACTGTCAAACGTGGTCGGCGAAATTCGCGGCTGGGCCCGCGACGTATTCTTCGCGATCGGCACGGCGATCATGATCGTCGTGTTCCTCTACCAGCCAGTCAAAGTCGAAGGGACCAGCATGCTGCCGGAGCTGGTCGATCAGGAACGCATCTTCGTTAACAAATTCGTCTACAGGATTGAGAAAATCGCCCGCAAGGACATCGTGGTTTTCTGGTATCCGCTGGATCCTACGAAGTCCTACATCAAGCGCGTCATCGGGATGCCGGGTGATGTCGTCGAAGTCCGGCGGGGAGTCATTTACGTTAACGACAAACCCCTCGACGAGCAGTACATCAATCCTGAATTCATCGATCACCGAACCTACCCGCCCGTTTATGTCGAGCCGGGACATTATTACGTTCTCGGCGATCACCGGAACCAGTCCAACGACAGCCGCATGTGGGGACTCGTACCCGAGAAGTACATCTACGGTAAAGCCGTTTTCAGATATTGGCCAGTAAGCAAGATGGGAACTTTGGATTGATGACGTCAGAATGAAAAGACAGGCGACGTTGCTGCTCGAAGACGGGTGTGTTTTTCGAGGCAACGGACACGGCTTTGAAGGCGAGGCCGTGGGTGAAGTCGTTTTCAATACTTCGATGACGGGCTACCAGGAAATTCTTACCGACCCGTCCTACGCCGGTCAGATCGTTACGATGACCTATCCGCTCATCGGCAATACCGGCATCAATCCCGAAGACGTCGAATCGAGGAAGCCTTTCCTCGAAGCTTTCATCGTCCGCCACCTGTCGCCATTGCCCAGTAACTGGCGGACGACCGAGACCCTCGAGAGCTACCTGACGAAGAACCGCATACCGGCCATTTCGGATATCGATACGCGGGCGCTGGTGCGTCACATCCGGTTGAAGGGTTCGATGCGCGGCGTCGTGTCGCTTGTCGACCACAACGAAACCTCCCTCCTGAAAAAGGTTCAGAAGGCTCCGGAGATGGTCGGGTGGGATCTCGCCAGCAAGGTCACGGTCGAGAAGCCGTACGAGAATACGGACAAGAACGTCAACTTCATCGAGTTTTCCAGGCTGGCTGAATTTGAACCCTCGCCGTTTCATGTAGTCGCCTACGACTTCGGAATCAAATCCCACATCCTGCGAAATCTCACGCGCTGCGGCGCGCGCGTTACCGTAGTGCCATCGACGACGACGGCTGAAGATGTCCTCGCTCTGAAACCGGATGGGATCTTCCTCTCCAACGGACCAGGGGATCCGGAAGCAGTGGACTATGCGATCAGGAATGTCCGGAACCTGCTGGGCAGGAAGCCGTTTTTCGGAATCTGCCTGGGACACCAGATTTTTGGCCTCGCGCTTGGAGGCAGAACATACAAGCTCAAGTTCGGTCACCACGGCGGAAATCATCCGGTCTTGAACGTCGAGCGGAAGCAGGTCGAGATCACCGCGCAGAATCACGGTTTCGCGGTGGATCCGGAAACGCTGAATCTGAACGACGTCAATGTTACCCACCTGAACCTGAACGACAACACGTGCGAGGGGTTGGAGCACCGTTCTATTCCGGCTTTCAGCGTTCAGTACCATCCCGAGGCTTCGCCCGGACCGCATGATTCGTACTATTTGTTCAGCAAATTCTTCGACATGATGCGGGATGCCAAAACGCACTGACATCAAGAAAATCCTTATCATCGGCTCCGGCCCGATTGTGATCGGGCAGGCATGCGAATTCGATTACTCGGGCACGCAGGCGTGCAAAGCCCTGCGCGAAGAAGGATACGAAGTCGTCCTCGTGAATTCGAACCCGGCGACCATCATGACCGACCCCGAACTGGCGCAGCGCACATACATCGAGCCGCTGACGAAGGAATTCGTTGAAGCGATCATCAAACGCGAAAGACCGGACGCGCTGCTTCCGACTGTCGGAGGACAGACGGCGCTGAACATTGCCGTTGAACTTTCCGACAGCGGTGTGCTCGACGAGTACAAAGTCGAGATGATCGGCGCCAAAGCCGACGCCGTAAAGATGGCCGAGGACCGCCTCCTCTTCAAACAGGCGATGAACGCGATCGGACTTGCCACTCCGAAGAGCGAAGTCATCGGCGATATCCGCGAGGCTCAACGCGTTGTCGAAAGCATCGGATTTCCGGCCATCATTCGGCCGTCGTTCACGCTGGGCGGTACCGGCGGTGGTATTGCATTCAACGGCGAAGAACTCGACAGTATCGTTCAGCGCGGCCTGGATCTGAGTCCGGTACACACGGTGCTTATCGAAGAGTCCGTCATCGGCTGGAAGGAATTCGAGCTGGAGGTCATGCGCGACCTCAAGGACAACGTGGTCGTCATCTGCTCGATCGAGAATTTCGATCCGATGGGCGTGCATACGGGCGACTCGATCACGGTCGCTCCCGTACAGACCTTGACGGACCGGGAGTACCAGCGACTGCGCGATGCGGCGGCGGCTGTCATTCGCCAGATCGGCGTCGAGACCGGCGGTTCCAACATTCAATTCGCGGTGAATCCGAAGAACGGGAGCCTCGTCGTCATCGAGATGAATCCGCGCGTTTCGCGAAGTTCGGCGCTCGCGTCGAAGGCGACCGGTTTCCCAATCGCCAAAATCGCGGCGAAGCTGGCGGTCGGTTATACGCTGAACGAAATTCCAAACGACATCACAAAGAAAACGCCGGCCTCATTCGAGCCAATGCTGGATTATGTCGTCGTCAAGATTCCCAAGTGGGCATTCGAGAAATTTCCGGAATCGGACCCGACACTCGGCACTCAAATGAAGTCCGTCGGCGAAGTAATGGCCATCGGGCGGACTTTCAAGGAAGCGTTCCTCAAAGCAGTGCGATCGCTCGAGACCGGCAAGGAGCCCGGCTCCGAAGTCATCGACAAGGATCGCATCCGCCAGAAGCTCATCACGCCCACGCCGGACCGCATTCCCTATCTTTTGCATGCTGTGGGTAATGGTTTCAGTATCGACGAACTGGTCGAGATGACTCACATCGATCCCTGGTTCCTGAACGAGATGAAGGAAATCGCGGATCTGATGAAAGAGGTCTCCGCATACAAGCTCGAAACTCTACCGGTCGAACTTCTCCGGGAGGCCAAGCGTGCCGGATTGTCGGATTCCCATCTTGCGAGGTTCCTGGGAACAAAGGCCAGCGCAGTTGCAGCCAAGCGCGCCGATTATGGAATCATTCCCGTGTATAAGCGTGTCGATACATGCGCGGCCGAGTTCGAGTCGTACACGCCGTACTTCTACTCAACGTACGAGGAGGAGGATGAGGGTTCGCCTTCCAATACGAAGAAGGTGATCATTCTGGGAAGCGGTCCGAACCGGATCGGGCAGGGAATCGAATTCGACTATTGCTGCTGCCATGCCTCGTTCGCTCTCAAAGAAGAGGGTTATGAAACGATCATGGTCAACTGCAATCCCGAAACAGTTTCGACGGATTACGACACGTCGGACCGCCTGTACTTTGAGCCGCTGACACTGGAAGACGTTCTTCATATTGTCAAGCAGGAGAAACCGCACGGCGTGATCGTGCAGTTCGGCGGACAGACACCTCTGAATCTCGCTCTGGATTTGCAGCACGCCGGAGTGCCGATCATCGGAACGTCTCCCGAGTCCATCGATCTGGCCGAAGACCGGAAGCGATTCGGCGACCTGCTCCGGAAGCTGAATATTCCGCAGCCGCAAAACGGCACGGCAGTCACGCTCGAAGAGGCGCGAGCCGTTGCCCGGCAGATTGGATATCCCGTCCTCGTTCGTCCTTCCTACGTGCTTGGCGGCCGCGCGATGGTCATCGTTTACGACGAATCCACGCTCGAGAACTACATGAGCGCGGCCGTTCAGGTTTCCCGCGAGCGGCCGATTCTGATCGATAAGTTCCTCGAAGATGCCTACGAAGTGGACGTCGATGCGCTTTGTGACGATGAGGAGGTTGTGATCGGCGGGATCATGGAACACATCGAAGAGGCCGGTGTGCATTCCGGCGATAGTTCCTGCGTCCTTCCAACGTATCAACTGAATGAAGATCTGCGCGAAACCATTCGCCGGCACACGGTTGTACTCGGCCGCGCGCTAAACGTCGTCGGGCTGATGAACATTCAGTTCGCGGTGCGTGCCGGAACCGTCTACGTCCTGGAAGTGAATCCACGAGCGTCGCGAACGGTGCCTTTCGTCAGCAAAGCCACCGGTGTTCCGCTTGCGAAACTGGCTGCCAAACTGATGGTCGGGAGGAAGTTTCGCGACTTCGGTTTGTCGAGCGAACTGAAGGTGGATCAGTACTGCGTGAAGTCACCCGTGTTTCCATTCGCGCGTTTTCTCGGCTCCGACACGATCCTCGGGCCGGAAATGAAATCCACCGGCGAGGTGATGGGAATTGATGACACATTCGGCAAGGCCTACGTGAAGGCTCAGATCAGTGCGGGTTCCGTCCTGCCGAAGTCCGGCGTTGCCTTCATCAGCGTGAATCAGCACGATAAGAACGTTATATCGAAGATTGCAGCGGACCTCGTCGAGATCGGATTCAAGATCGTTGCCAGCCGCGGAACGGCGCAGGTCCTGCGCAACTCCGGCGTCCGGGCCGAAACTGTCTACAAGGTGAATGAGGGCAGGCCGCATATAGTCGATTACATCAAGAGCGGCAAGGTGGACCTCATCATCAACACGCCTCTCGGCCGGGAATCATTCTTCGATGAGAAGGCGATCCGCCGCGCCGCCATTCATCATCACGTCCCATGCATCACCACGATCCCCGGCGCCGCCGCCGCGGTCAACGGAATCCGCGCACTTCAGAGAGAGAGCCTGAATGTACGGACTTTGCAGGAATATCATCGGAAAGACGCGGGCTAAAGCCCGCGACTACATTTTGGAACCACATGGTCCACCAATTGGGAACCATGTGGTCCATCAATTGGGAACCATGTGGTCCATCAATTGGGAACCCTGCGCGTCCCCAATGTAGTCGCGGGCTTTAGCCCGCGTTCATTTCGGGCAGGCCGCATTCAGGTGCAGATCGAGCTCCTGTTGCGTGCCAAGCGGCACGATGCGAACACGTCCCCGGCGATGTTCTCCTACCACGTCGCAAACCCGCGTCCAGCCATTGTCGGTTGCAGGATTCGCCAGCCATTGAGCCGGTGCTCGTTTCGTCAACTTCAGGATGCTCACGGGACCACCGACTGTCGGATCCGTTCTCGAATACTCCTCGATCGCAGCCTTTAATGCCGCCGCCGCCTCATTGGTTTTTGGAATTCGTCCCAGCTTTGTGAAAGTTTCGCGCAGTGTTGGGGAATTCTTGCTCGTGAAGTATCCGGAACTGGTGCAGGATTGCGGCAGTATCGGTGACTTCGCGCAGATGGTCGGTGTACCATCTGCGAATCCTGCCGAGATCATTGCCACGCCGTTGCTATTTGCAAGCGGAAGCCAAACCAGAAACCCGAAAAGAATTTCGTCGACCGGCCGCTCCAGCAAATAACCATTCCGCCGGACGAACGAACTGAATAGTTCGCCTTCCATGCTGGTCAGGCCCGACATTGCGACGGCAGGTCCGCCCTGGACGTAAATCTTCGGCATGCCGTCGACATAACCGAAGGCTCGGCCGCTCCCATCCATGAATGTTGTCCGTGAATCGGAAGCGACGATGATGCCGTCTTCACAGATTATTGCCCCAATGAAGGTGCCCCCGGAGCGGTAGCCCGTTTCCTGGCCTGCGATAAACAGAAGCGCTATGGATATCAGAAATCGGGGCATGGTCTGAAATTAACGCGTGGTCGCCGGGAAGGAAAGACTTTCGATTTTCGCACTGTAGCGGCGGTCTATGACCGCCGGTATTTCGTTGATTTCAGAAGACCGGCGCTCATAGAGCGCCGCTACAGCCCTCGATCCGAGTTTTCCGCAAACCTGTCAGGACCGGCCCAAATCAGATATCGTCCTAAGCATCCGTCAGGTGGACTAGGGGGTTCACCCTATTTACACATGACCAGGGCGCCCGTAGAGTAGCGGCGCATGCGTGGACAGGACAAGGGATTCAGCTTGGTTGAAGTGACTGTGGTCGTGGGGCTGATTATGATCGGCTCGGCTGTGGCTGTGGTCCAGATGCGCCAGTCCGCGGCAGCGATTGACGCGGATAAGGCCTCGAACATGGCCATCGCAGAACTCCGATATGCACGTCAGGTGGCCGTCGACGAACGGCGCACGGTGAATGTGGCGTTTGTTGGAAGTAACGGCATCAGTGTAACCCGGCAGAATGGAGGCGGTTCCACGACTCTCCTGGACAGCGTTACCTTGCCTTCAGGCTATACCTTCGGACTTCCCACGGGCGTGGACGATACTCCGGAAGCTTTCGGAAATACACAGCCGGTGAGTTTCAACCTGGGGACGACCGGCAGCTTCCTGGGTGACGGCATTTTTGTAAGCGGCGCCGGCATTGTGATGAACGGAACGGTTTTGACGATCGGCGCCGGGAACGGCTGCGCTCGAGCCGTCACACTCACTGGAGCGTCGGGCCGGATGAAGCAGTACTACGTTCAGGGGACAAAGTGGGTCGAACGGCGTTAGACGGGGAACCAGCCGCGGATTACGCGAATTACGCGGATGCAGATGTGGGGCTCAACGGACAGCTTTCACATCTGCATCCGCGTAATTCGCGTAATCCGCGGCTGATTCCCAAGCCCATGTCCGGGATTTCGCTAATCGAAGTCATGATGTCCGCATTCATCCTGACCATCGCGCTTATGGCAATTGCCATGACGATGGTTCGGGGCATGTCATCGATGTTCTACACGCAGGAACAGTTGATCGCCAAGCAGAAATCGCGCGAGGCTCTGGAAAGCGTTTTTACGGCGCGCAGCACGCAGAATATCACCTGGGCCCAGATCCAGAATGCGACTGTCAGCGGTGGAATCTTCCTCACCGACTTTCAACCGATTCGTGGAATGGGAGCAGATGGTATCGCGAACACGTCCGATGACGCATCCGAACCAATTGAGACGATCACTCTTCCGGGAAACGACGGAAAGTTCGGGACGGACGACGACGAAGTCCGGTCCCTGGACCAGTACGAGCGGAAAATCACGATCAGCAACGTTCTCAATTCGCAGAAACAGGTTGATCCGGACATCCGGGAGATGACGATTGAAGTCCGATTCAAACTAAACAATGTATGGCACAGCGTGACCGTCAGCAGCTATATCTCGCGATTCGCATGAGTATGAGAAAAGATAACTCCGGCTTCACGATGATTGAATTTGCGATTTCCAATCTGGCCACGATGGTCATGCTGGGCGCAACGTTCACGCTGCTTAATTCGATCTTTGCAGCGAATGCCGGTATGGGCGAGATCATGCAGACACAGCAGAACATTCGAGTCGCCATCAACACCATCACTCGCGACATCACGATGGCGGGCACCGGATTGCCGAACGGAGGCATTGCTGTTCCGAATGGCGGGCCTGCCGATGCGCTGATGCGTCCGGGCGCCGGTGGAACGATGGCCACACCCAACAATACGATCGCCATTCTTGCTCCCGGCGACGGAGCCGGGCCGACGGTGAACAATATAGCGACCGACGCATTGACCATCACACAGATCGATCAGCAGTCGCCGGTCTGGACGGTTCTCAGTGCCAGCACTTCCGGCATACAAATCGATTTTGTGCAGAACGTGCGTGCCGGAACCATGCAGCTTTTCACTGGGGATCTGCTCGTCTTGACGAATGCGAATGGATCCGCCCTGGGATGCGTCACGAGCGTTTCGATGACTACCAGCCGGGCGTTCTTTGCCGACAACGATCCAATGAACATCAATCAACCCGACGCGGCGAATGGCAATATCAAATCCATCGCCAATGGTGACGGAACATATCCTCCGACCACGGCCCAGAGATTCAACCTCGTCACCTATTACATCAACAACGACAACGCAGTCCATCCGAGGTTAATGCGTGCTCTGAACGCGCAGGCTCCTCAGGTCATCGTCGACGATATCGAGAATTTGCAGTTTGCGTTCGATTTATTCGATTTCCAGGCCAATTCCGGAAATTCCAATCAGGCAACCACAACGTCCCCCAACCAAATCCGCTCGGTCAGCGTGTCTCTAACCGGCCGCTCACCTTCGGTCATGCAACGGAGTAACAAGTATTTTCGGTTCTCGCTGGTCTCGAAGGTAAACGTCCGCAATTCCACTTTCCGGAACAGATACACGGGCTCATAGCTCGGGAGATTTTTTATGAGTCAGATCGCAAGACGCGATGGGTATGCCCTGATAACGTCCCTGATTGTCACCGTAGTTGTTACAGGACTGGTAATCGGATTCATCAGTACTCTGAACACCGAACAAAAGATCGCTCGAAATGATACCGACTACTCCTCCGCGTTCTATGCCGCCGAAGCCGGATTGGAAAAACTGAATTCCGACTTGTCCAAGCTTTTCCAGCAGTCGGTTTTTCCGACTCAGTCGGCCATTAACGGCATTCAGGCAAGTTCAGCCCAGCCCCAACTCGATCGAGTGACCTACAGCATCTATTCGGTCAGCGGAGGCCAATCGACCACGCTAGGGGCGACTCTGGAAGCAGTGGATACCACCGCGACGGTGCTATCCACGGCAGGATGGCCGGCCAGCGGTTTTTTCATGGTTGACGCCGAAGAGATCGCATACACCGGGAAGGACGATACTCACTTTACCGGACTTGGCCGTACTGGTGCCGTCAAACACGCGAATAACGCCAGTGTTTCCCGGTCCAAGCTGATCACCCTCACGGAGGGTCCGAATGCCGGCCTGAACGCGCAGGTGATTCCGTTTACGCTGGATGTCGCCGCACAGGCGGGCGCCGGCAGCGAAGCGAGACTAAACCGTGAAGTTCAGGTCGCGTTGATACCAGTCTTCCAATTCGGAGTGTTTTCCGATTCTGATCTTTCGTTCTTTGCTGGACCGATTTTCAATTTTGGCGGACGTGTTCATACCAACGGGAATCTTTTTCTGGCCGCCGGCAGCGGTACCACACTTGCGCAAAAGGTAACCGTCGCGGCGCACGTGATACGGGCAGAGCTGGCGAATGGAGTTTCGTCCGAAGACAGGACCGGGCCGGTTTACGTTCTCCAGTCCACGGGCTCATGTAACCCCGCTCCAGGCGCGTGCAGGGATCTTCAGATCGGGGAGGGGAGCAAAAAGGGCGGACCGGCATCGGATCCCAATAAGGACTGGACAACGATTTCTCTCACTACCTACAACGGCAATATTCTGAACGTGGACACGGGGGCGAAAGCACTGACTCTTCCCTTCGTGGGTGGCAACGCCTCGACGATTGAGATCATCAGGAGGCCCCCTGCCAACGAGGATGCGACGTCACTTATCGGCCAGTCCCGTCTTTACAACCAGGCCAGCTTGCGGATACTGATTTCGGACACAACGGCCAAACTTCCCGGTAATACCGGCGTTCCCTTGAACGGCAACATTACTGGAGCGCCCTGGAACTACAGCGTCGCGAAGATGCCCACATTCCGTCCGCAATTTGCCCGGGCCGATCCAAATGACGTGGAATTTCTGACCGCAGCGAATGCGGATGAGACCACTAATGCCGAACTGGTCGATGGATTCATCAAAATCGAACGCCAGAACGCAGACGCGACCTGGACGGACGTCACCACAGAAATCCTGAACTATGGGATTTCGACGAATCAGACGGACGCGATCCTTCGCTTTCAAAAGCCGCGCTGGGACGCTGCTGATGGCACCAACAGCATTGCCGCGACGGACTATTCGCCAATCAACCTCTACGATGCTCGGGAGTCGCATTGGCGCACTACTCCCGCTCCGGCGAGCATGCCAAAAATCGGCATTATGAATCTTGTCGAGCTGGATGTGGCCAGGTTGGCGCAATGGTTCGCGGGCACCCTTGCCGGCAGTACCGGAGGTCAGGCGGTCAGTAACAACGGATACATCGTTTATTTCTCCGACCGGCGCGGCAATCGGGATGGATCCGGCAATGAAACCGGCGAATTTGGATTTGAAGATACCGTGAATCCGACCTCGACTGATGGCGTACCCAACGGTACGCTCGACGCCGGCGAAGACTTGAACGGCAATGCCACCCTGGAAACCTACGGAGCCAATTTGCCTTATCAGCCGTGGGGCACAGCGAGCGCAGACTTGTATACGACCACGATTGGTCCGCAGCCGTCATTGGTGGCAATGGATCTTTCCAGGCCTGTGGACGCGATGCAGACTAGCATCGACGTTGGCTCTGTGGCGAATATGTCCACGAACGGTTACTACCGGATTGGGAACGAGATCGTAAGCTGCGTGAATAAAGATACCAGTAACCCGACGGATACTCTCGGCCCCGGCCCCTCCGCGAATATTTGTACCCGGGGCGTGGAGGGAACCACCGCAGCCGCTCACAGCGTGGCATTTGCCGAGCTTACTGCTGACATTGACGCGACCCAGACGAACGTCGACGTCAATTCGATCGCTGGTTTGACGACAGGCTTTTATCGCGTCCTTAACGAGTACATGTATTGCACTGTCCCGAATGCGGGAACTACGCTGACTTGCCAGCGCGGCCGGCTGGGATCGACTGCCACCGCGCATAACAGGCTGTGGAACAGTGTCAACGAAAACCTCGACGCGACTGAGACAGGGATCGATGTGACCTCAGCAACCAACTTCGAAGTGCCGGGCTACTACAGAGTGGACAATGAGATCCTGAATTGCACATCGAAATCGGGCAACACCCTTACCTGCGCTCGCGGAGCGCTGGGAACGACAGCGGCGACCCACGATGGGCGGAGTA